>ERZ778019.392-NODE-392-length-88643-cov-12.905506_pt1 | contig 88643 bp, 98 predicted proteins | sample MGYA00375749_ERZ778019 | MGnify/ENA primary metagenome ERZ778019 (study PRJEB29350, sample SAMN05389821) | bioreactor metagenome | isolation source: Ammonium sulfate bioreactor | place: South Africa: University of Cape Town | collected 2014-03-17 ... | reverse complement strand
AAAAAAACTTACGATCCATTATTCTTGCCTAACGGTTCATCGTATTGAATACCAACCCAAACTCCTGGTTTAAAATGTACTTCACCTAGAAATCAAATTAAGAATTCATTTATGAACTCAAATCATTTCTACCTTTATACAATACAGTTCCTCGTTTTGTCGGTTGAGATGCAACAGTTACTTCACATCTAGAAAATGACAATCGAAGAACTGACTAACTTTGTTTTCAAGAAAATCTACCGATCATTAACATTGATTTTCTTCGCTGCTTCATCTTCGTGTTCTTCTTTTTCCTTTTCTTTTCGTGCATGTTCTTCCTGTGCAGTTGGATTATATTTTCCAATTTTATGATCCTGCATAAATTGTCGTGCTGTATTCTTTCGTGATGCATATTCTTCATTAGTCAATTCATATTTCGGTACATCTCCTGTATCGTCAAACATATGTGCTCGTTTGAGATTTGTTTCTTCCACTTGTAAGATCATTTTCGATTGAACATTATATGAACCTAATATACGAGAATCATCATCGAGATCGAATAATTTCGTGCCACGTTCATCGTGAACATGAACTTTCATTGATTGACTTTGAGCTCCTGTTATTAATTCTAATTGATTCTAGTTAATTAAAAGAAAACTAATGAGTGTCAAATCTGAATTCAGAGTTTAGTAATCACCTTTAGTTCGCCTATTTCTACCGATCGTTTAAAACGTCGTATAGCTTCACTAGCTACCATATTACTTTTAATTGTAAATTCAACGATATCATCTCCAGTTGCCATGATAGTAATCTACGAAGAAAACAATAACTCTGTTTTTGTTTTAATTTGCTTCTTTATTTAATAGAAGTCTTGTTTGACTATAAGCAAAAAAAATGAGAAAGATCAAACACACACACACAAAAGTCTAAATATATGAATACAATAACAACAAAACCAAATACATGTAGATTTATAATACAAAATACGATTAGACACAAAACGGTGGTTGTTCAGTCATATTTAAGAATTATCATCTAGGAAAAAATGATAGAATTACGTTTTGTTTTGAAAAATAAATGAAATAATTTACCGTCTTGCGGTATCGCACGTTTTCGACCGCGAGTACCAGTTGATGTACGCACTTTCGTTCCATGACCGCTCGCTGGTTCGTCGTTGAGTATACGACGATAGTTAAGCAACGGTTGCCAAGCATCACTTTCGATTGATGCACTATGAATAAGTTTATCGATATGATCGAAACTAAAATATCGAGAAATTGAAAAATGTTTTCGTTAAAACTAAGTGCTTCGTACATGGCTTTCTTGTCTTGTTTGAGAAGTTTCGAAGCAAATTCCGGTAGAACTTCGAGAAAGAGAATATTCGGACCTGGTTGTGTTCGATCATCATGATCGAATAGAGGTGTTAAAGCAAAACGAATGCATTCGCTAAATACATATGTATTTCATTTCTTATCAAATCATCGAATTAGTTTTTTTTCTTACCGATGAAGTGCAGCAAGTGCTTCTCGTTGTTTAGCCATATCAAGACCAAATGAAAGATTGAATCGTCGTGCTAATTCCTAGGAAATCAAAAATAATTCAATGTAAAAACAGATAATTAGATGATATATTTACTCTCAATGGTGATAGATCAATATTCGTATTATCATCATTTCCTGATGCTTGTTGAGCAGTAACACAATCTTTGAAAACCTATTCAATTCGAAAAGAACATTAATCAATCAAATTCATGTTTTTTTAAACATACAGCCATTAAACTATAAGCCATTGTTTTAGCTGTATGAATTTTCGATATATCTCGAGCTCGAGTGAAGGTATTCTTGATGATATCGCCAAAATCGTTGCTGTACTGTAAATCGAACGAGTTTTTATTCATTCAAGTTCATTTTTCTAGATTACTTTAACGTAATATTTGAGAATGTTTGTTGCTGCTTGAATAGGCAAAACATTGTGAACAATTAATTTACAATAAGCTGCAAGTAGATTGCGTTTTTTATGAAGAACTTCAATTTTAGCTTGTTCATCTTGATCTTAACGAAAAAAATCTTGAGTTTAGTGTTTCTGAATAAGATAAAAAATACTTTTCGGATCATCAGCAAAGAAAACGTAAGTATTAAGAAAATTTAATAATGATTGAATAAGATTTTCATTGATTTCAATAACAAGCGATTGATAATCAGGATTCTTATCAACTAAATGTGGACTCATGCTAATCAATAGATCACAAAATGTCGAGTAAGCATATTGACAAATTTGTGCATTGGCATGAATCATCAGTTTTTGGCATAAAGTATTCAATTTACGACTACGTTTGACGATTTTTTTAAGTAAATCCTAAATTTACAAAGATGAACAATTTAAAGAAACAAATTCGATAACACCGAACCTTATCGAATTGAATGTCGAGATGATATAAACTCCAAAGTAAACTACGATTAGCAATGCCGAAGCATTTTTCTACGATCTAGAAAACCAAAACGAACGAATCCACAAACGAGAGTTTTTGTTTGACGGTGCAAACCTCAGGAGACATATCTTCGTTGTCAATAGCAGCTTTGAATAGCAGATGGATTTTATCCCAAAGATCAACATTACCGAGATCATGACATCTGAAGAAGAATTCTTCAATTAATAGATTTCATAAATTGAAATTATTCGAACTTACTGATGAAAAGCATCGATTTTTCTTAAATTGAGTAACAATGGATAGAGATCATCTTCATCGGCTTCATCCTGAGAGAAAAAAAATCGATACATTAATAATCTTTCAATGAAGAAATCTACCATTTCTTCGAATATTCCCATTGCTGCATTGAAATTAGCCAAGATTTTATCGATAATATTTCCTCGATGAGCAATAGCTCGATTCGATAGAGTAAAACTAACATCACAAACACATTCAAAACATTTTGAAACCGCATCGAATATCTATGATTAAACAAGATAGTTCAGCATTCGAAATATATCAAAATCAAACACAAACTTCAGCTGTTGTATGACGTTGAACAATATCACTCAACGAATTTAAATACGCGTCGAGATCACGTTCACGTCGTGTTGTTGTATAAACTTCGTAGTTGAAATGTAGTGGAATTTGTAAGAGATTTAACAATTTATCAGCATCAGCGATATACTAAAAATGAAGATTTCTTTTTCTTGTTAAATAACGAATTAAACGAGGAAACAATTACTTTATTCAATAGTGGTGGTAGAGTACCGATAAAATGATCGGTAAGCGCTTTTTTATCGTCTTCTTTTTGCTTTTGTTCTTTCATTGTTAACTTTAGAAATAAAAATTTTGATTTTTAGAGACTTTGTTGAGATTTATTTGCGTATTTAGTTTTTACTTTTCGATTTGGTTGTCCACGTCCGATTGGATATTCCCCAGTTGCTGCTTCTCGAACACAACAAACCATAATTTCAATAAGACAATTTTCATGTTGATCATCAAGTGCTAAAAATTATGCATTCAATCAATTTCAACTAATAGAACACTTCAATTATTTACGTTCTTCATCTTGTTCAGGTGCTTCAAGTAAAATATCGGTCATACATTCCCAATCTTTCATCATTGGATGTTGATCCCACATTGAATCAACAAGATAGGTTGCGTGTTCGTGTAGCTAAACGAGAAATTTTCGATTTTATACGATCGATTTTGAGGGTGAGAGTTAACTGACTTCACTTTCGATGAAGAATTGAACGAGTAAATGCATAAATGCAGTGTTTTCACAACGTTTTTTCGATGAATTCGTTGGTTGTTCAGCTTTATGAAATAATTTTTGATTGAGAAATTCTCCAGCTGCTTGTGCAATTTGCCGATGAGAATGATAGACAAGTTCATAGATATTTTCACAATCTTTATCTTCGAGAATTCGATCATTAAATCTAGATAATCAATCATTCGAAATGACATATAAAATCGTTTTTTTTTGTTCATACTTAAGAATAGCTGTTAGTAATTTAATTGCTTGAACAGCGACTTCATATTCACAATCAACAGTCATTTGAACAATACGATCCTGAAAATCATCATTGTTTTAAGATCAATATATATATCCGTCATTACTTTGAATCGATTTGTAAATAATTCGAGTTTACCAACAAGATCTGTTGTTTGATACAACGGAACTAACGCAAGTAAACAACGTAAACGACAATCACCGACCTGAGAGAGAAATTCTTTTGAGATAGTTTAGTAAAAAAATAACGATCATTTTCTACTTTATCATATAAAGTCCAACCGATATATTTAAGATAGATATCATCGAGAAAAACCATCGGATAGCTTTTCATCCATTCGCCAAGTTCACTCATACATAAACAACGAATATCCGGTACAATATCTCGATAACGATGAATGAAAACACCTTTGAAGATAAAATTCATGAAACTTTTGATTTCATTTTCATTTCCTTCAAGCTAAAATAGATATATGACAAAGAAATCTAGGATGTTTCAATTTTTTTTCGAATCTCCAAACCTCTTTTCGTTTGGTTGTTAATGTTTCAAGTCGGTCAGCTGCTCGTCTTGCTGTTGATTTCTGTCGTTCAGCTTCATATTGTCGTTGACATTGATCTTTTTGTATGCTAATTGTCAACGCAATATCAACAAGTGCTGTCATGACTTTCAAAACTAGATTTACAAAACAAAAAACGAAATTATTGATAAAACAATTTGTTCGATCGAACCAGCTAATGTTCCTGTATGACGAAAAGCACGAACAGGCGAGTCCGATAGGGCAGTTAATAATGTGACAAGATTATCGATCATATATTGATCGTAGATGATGGAATAAGACGCTTGTTTGATGAGTAAAACAACGAATTCACTGAATGATGTACGAAATTTTTTATACTGTAAACCAGACATGATAATCGGATATTCCGATGTATCCTAGATAAATAAATGTTCGAATTATTTTATAATCTCGGTTGAAAATCTCGAATCTACTTCATCAAAATGTTCGGTCATTGCTCTTAGCATATCGACATGTTCCATTTTCAAGTACATTGTCTGTGTTAATTTGCCTTTACATCCGCTACTATCCAAAAAGAATTGCATTAATTCGATTAATGCTTCATCACGATTTGCTTGATAGGAATCGATCCATTGATCAACAAGAACTTGAATATTTGTTTTTCCAGTTAATAAATGATGAAAATATCCTTTCTCTTCGGAATGTTGATCGGCATGATTTCCTGTTGCTGTTGTCGAGCCTGTATCCATTGATTCATCATCCATTTGATGTGTCATTAATGTTGATTTTCGTCCACCTCGAGATTGTCTTCCACCACGTGATCGACCTTTCGATGATGTACCTCTCGGTACGAAATCATCGGTTCCATCATCATCGTCCTCATCATTTCCAACAGCTGACATAACCGATGGTGGTTCGATAAAATCATCGCCAAGCGAACGTTGAACATGTTGTCTTAATGAACGTGTATTACCATTGAGTGACATAGTTTTCTTTTTTATTTATCTAAAATTAAAATGAACATTCAATTAATTTATTAGACATCAAAACAAAACCAAAAAATACAAATAGAATATGAAAAAAAAACGTCATCTATGTATAGATATAAATAATACTACTGAATAGACAATAAGCGGGTTAAATACACAAAATATCACATAAATAGGAGAGATTATATTATTTCGGGTAGACAACATGTTATTTGCATAGGAAACAAGAAGATTGTTGGGATAGTAATAAAACTCCGAATGCGCTGATTCGTTCTTTTTCTATATGTAGTTCGACTATAGAAACTTGATCAGATGGCGCTAATTTGCTCAATAGTAGAATCTACTACCTTTGGACAACTCGACTTATCTAAAAAAAAGAACTAATCAGCGCATTTGACTCGTTCGGCGTTCTATTATTCTTATTTTCGATCTTAGTTAATCACTATCATCCGATTGTGAATTATTTTCTGTTTCACTTTGAGACATTGTTTGTTCTTTCATATCGATTTCAATCGGTGCAAATTCTTTTTTCTCTTCTTCTTTAAATGCATATTCAATATCTAATGTATAAGTAAAATGACTTTTCGGACGTATCCATTTCTCCGGTGTTTCATCCGATTGTGGTGCAGCAACGGAACGAATCTAAAATCAAGTCACATTGGTGTGTTTTCTTTAGAAATCGTTGTTTTTACTTGACAATGCGAAACAAATGCTTGTGCCATTGTATATTCGACATCGGCAATCGGCTCGTATTTGTCCGGTATTGGATCGTGTAATGGTACAGCAAATTTACATTCGAATAGATGAGTTTTATAAGCACCTTGATCACGTTTAGGCAGTTGATCAATACGCCAGACAATGGCACGAAAAGCTTGCTCGTATTTAGCTACGCCAGCTGATGCAGCCATGAATGGCGTTAAACCATCATTACGATGTGCCGCCATGAACCGATCGAGGCCCTGTTTAATCATAAAAAATTCAAAATATTTATTTTTATTTTAATTAATTTCCGCTAGATTTTGTTTTTCTATTTCTATCGATATAATTTATAATCTAGTCTGAGAAGAGAACAACTGGCACAATGCCTCTTGAGAGTGTTAATCAAAATCATTGACGCGTACGTCCGATTGTATTTTCTTGTTCCGTTTCGAAAAGAAAAAACGAACGAATCTTACCTTGATTTTGCCGGCTTTTTGTCGAACACTATGTATAGCTCCGTAACGAAAACGTTTCTCAACACGAAACATATAAACCCATGGATCGGGTATTGGAAAGCGTATTTGAATATCTTGACATGGACATTGTTCATCGCTATTATCATCACGGATATTGGCTGTTTTATCATTGGTTGCCATGGATGATGCTTTAGAAAACAGACTGATGTTAAATGCATTCGAAACTGTAACTTCAAGTCGAATATTAACTTGTCGATCGATAACTGACATGAAACAATAAGCCTGAGAGAGAGAAAAAAAACAGAAAATACAAATGATTGATAAAATGATGAGATTTACATGTAATGGTAATTCAATGTTTTGCTTAGGTCGCGTTCGAAAACGCATAATTTCAATTTTTTGACTATCCGGTGGAATTAGTTTTAATAAATGTGTATTTTCATATTCATTTGCGTCGATAATCGACGCTAATTCGACTTGTTCAGGTTTAATCCAATATTCTTGTAAAGTTTTATTAATAATAATTTCATTTCGTTTGTTAACTTCTTTGCCATGACGAAACCAATCGTTCATGCCAATTTCTACAATTGGTTCTTGACCATTGAGAAATGCGAGAATAAACAAACGTGTTCGAGATTTATGTTTACATATATGACGATATTTATCAATATGAGCATAGTATTCATCTAAGATTTTAACGGTAATTTCTTCTTTTAGATGTTTTTGCAAACGTGAACGTGCGACAGGCATTGACCAGAAGAGATCTTCGAGAATAATCGAAAATTGTTTCAAATATGTGTAATTCAATTGACCGAATTTAACTATTTCTTGTTGAACACAATTGGCATGATCGAGTAGAACTTGTTGAGCTTTATTCGGTCGAGTGAATCGTCGCAATAATTTCTCAGGTAAAGTGACAAGTCGATCGATTCGAACTTGAGGTATTTCTCGATAGTTGGCTTCGAAAATTTTAAACGTATGAATTTTGGTGTACTGATCGTATTGTTGAAGATTGAATTTCGTGCATTGATACCATGTTTGCAGTTCGATTTCAGCGAATGATTGTTCGATTGTTTGTGGAAGATAGAAACGAAGTTTTTTCTCATCGAAAAATATTCGAACGTAACATTCTTGCCAATTACCTAAAACGAGAATCGTAAATTTTGAGTTTTTTTTTTGCTCGAGAATTTTCATCGTACGTTGTTCGCTGAAACGTTGAAATGTACTTTTGTACAAATCTTTTTGACGTAGAGGCACACGGATTTGCAATAGCCAACCGTTCAATTGTTGTAATTGAAGTTCATTGATGTCATTATGATAGGCTTCGAGAGGCGCACTATCATCGTAATCAGGCTCGTGAAGATAATAATCTAATGGTGGCGAAGTTGCTCGAACTTTTTCTTGCTGAAAAATCGAAATTTTGAATTAGTTTTGAGAAGGAATCGACAATGAAAAAAAAACACCGACCTCGAAGCAATTCACGTGACAGACAAGACAACAATGAACTAGACACGAAGGTATTTGCTAAGCATACCGATTCTTTATTAACTGTCGACTCATTTTCCTCCCAATCAGTGATTAGATTTTGGTTTTGTGTTTCATTGGATTTAGTTTTAATTGACTTCGAACGAAAGATCGCAAGTGGATCGTCGTCATCATTGTCGGTTTCCGATGACGATGAACTCGCATCATCACTCGCTTCTTTGTAATGTTTCGATGACGGTGGTGGTAATAACAACGGAACAGGCATTGCTGTCTCGAATGTTGCTGCTGTCGATTTCTTTTCGCCGATCTTGACGATCATTTTTGCATCTTCATCATCGGAATCCTCATCGAATTTCGTTGTTTTCTCTCCTGGAATGATATTACTCTGATTTTGACTGAGTTTAGGTTCGTTAGATGAATTTTGAGCTGAAATTGGTTGAGATTGTGTAAACCAATCACTGAATTGATTATCAAAGCCTGAATTAACTGCTGTTGTATTCGTTTGATTTTGTGAATTTTCATTCGAACTATTTGCATTCAAACCAAACGGATCATTTGTAAAAGGATTTGCAGAATTCGAGTCGAATAGAAAATCCATGTTGAAATTTTGAGCTGGAACATTGTCCGATGAATTATTCGTTGTTGTCGTCTCCGTGTCTAGCATCGAAAACGGATTGTTGACATTCAATGGCTCATTGCTGTCTAGATTAGCTTCGTCCATTGAATGTTGATAAGCAAGCCAATTCGACGATGACAATGCTTCTTTGCCACTGCGAGGTCGAACAGTAGAGGATTTCTCTGCATTTGTTTGAACAACAAATGGATTGTTGGCGAGATTCTCTGTTGACGAAATACTGAATGGATCGGTGGGTGACAAGTCGAATGGATTCGTGCCGTTTGATTTTTTTGTTGAGTTTTCATTAGTGTCAAATTCGTTAAACATCTTGTTGGTTATCGTGAACTGTTGTATTTGCCGAAATTTAATTAACACTTGAAGTTTTTCTTTGGTCTGTCAGTTAATCGAATATCATTCTAGAAGACGGAAAAAACTCTGAAAATGATGCGTATTCGACAGATGGAGAGAGAGAGAGAGAGAGAGTAGAGAAAAAGAACTTTTGTTTTTATTCGTAGTAGAATTGGAAAAAATAAGGAGAAAAAAAAAGAAACGTCAAATAATACTGATGAGGATGAGAACGATAATGTCAACGCCTCCGCACCTTTCTTTTTTTTCTTTCTTTCTTTTCCACTGCGTTCAGTTTGCTCTGTTAGTCAAACAAATAATCATAGTAAAAAGAAGAAGAACAGAAGAAAAACCAAAAAAACATACAGTCATACTAGTTAGCAGCGGAAATCTGACAAATAAAGAAGGATTTTATGATTGGACATGTAGAATGTTCAAATAAAAATTGTCCAGTTTTTTTTTCTTCGGATATTTTCAATATTTACTATTGAACATTGCCTTCAAATGATTCATTTATTCGAAATAATTCAATCATTCATCAATAGATGTCGCCAATTAACACCTAATTGATTGATGTTTACTATGTCTGTCTGTCTGCATGCAATGCGATTATATTCAATTCAAGTCGCATTCTTTGTTGCAGAATAAAAGAGAGCAAAAATCGAGTCATTACAAGCTTTTTCTTTCTTATTTTCTGAGCACATCTCCTTCGGCAAAGAACAGTAGAATGCTAAAAAAAGGAAAAACTTGAAAACATCCGTTCAGAATATTTGTACTGAATGATAAACTTCTTTCAACTAATTGTTTATGAATTAATAATGTGTTGAGTAGAGCAGAATTTTTATCGATTAACCATTGAACTCAATGTTGGAAAAAATGCGATCTAGTTTGTCAGTATTGTATGTGGGCGGATACGCAACAAGGATTAGAGTCGAAATGAATCATTGCAAAGGCTCGACATGAAATTTTAACATTGATTTTATTGAATCACGTTCATTTTTTGATTATTTCGTCATGTATGATATCGATCTATTACCATTAGATCAACGAGAATTATCCTATTGAGGTTGGGGAAGAGAAAATGATAACTTTTATTTTTCTCTGCGTTGTTTTTTTTTGTTTGTTTCATGTTTATAGTATCAGATAAATGTAAAAAGACATTTGAATATGTATAACAATAGGAAAACCAACGAAAAAGAAAAGAATTCCCCGAGTAAATTAGAATAGAAGTTTCCTATTCCTCTTCGAACCATATTCGATTTCGATTGAGTAATGTTTTCTAGAACATATGTAAAGAAAAAAAGAGAGAATTTAAAATAAAATAATTTCTACTTGGAGTTTTTGAAGTTTTTGTTCGAGTAATTTAATTCGTAGATCTTTTCGTTCATTTTGATCTTCTAATTCGGCGATACGATCTCGATACTTTTGTTCGACTGTATTCTAAAAAAAAGAAAAAAAAGAAATTCATTTCAATAATAGATCGATCTTCATTAACTTACTAATCGTTCATTAATTAATAACTGAATATGACTCATTAAATCCATCGAACGAGGATCAGATGTTGCGATTGGAGATGATGTTTTTTCAGGTATCAATGCTAGATGAAGAAGTGGTTTGTCTTGATTATCATTGTTCGTATTCGGCAGCGAGATTTTCCTTCTTCGATTATTTCGACAGATTACTGGCAGTGTTGATTGTTCCTGTTCATTCATCGTCTCATGTGGAACTTCTTTTGGCAGAGAATCTCGTTCATTTTTTGGTGGTGGTGCTGCTGCTGCTGATACAAGCGGATGTGTCAAACATGATGCTATTGATGTTAATGTATTGAAAGCACTTTTCATTTGTTCAGCTGCTTGTGTTTTTGATTTTTCACAACCAAGTCGATTTTGTGCATATTCATAAAGTTTTCTTTCAGCTTCAGGATAATCACGGCAACCTTCTAACACATCTTCTTTTGATAAAGAAAATAATTCCGAATAACCAACGCTTCGTACATCAGCTGTTCGTCGATTAGCACCATCGATATTTAAGATACCAATTTCACCGAAAAAATCACCCGCACCCAAACGTGTTAGAACAATATTTTTCTCACTGACAAACGAAACAAATAGAATGAAATGTTCAGTTTGTTTTTGTTTATTATTACTTGACAACTTCGAGAACACCATCGGCAATGATGAACATTTCTCGTGCAACTTCACCTTTCCGACAAATAATATCACCTGGTGTAAATATATAAGCGCGCATTTTAAGCACAAGATCATGAAGAAATTCAGGTTGACATTCTTGAAATATCGTCACCTGAACAATAACGATAACGGTAAATCAAAAATAAAAAGAAATAAATTACTTTTTTTAATGTTCCTAAATTAACATGTAGAGCTAGTTCAGTTTTAAGTTTATCTGGCAAAAGTTTTATCGAATGAACATCGCCGGCGCCCGACATTCGTCCACGTGACCATGAATAATCATACCAACGTTGCACACGTCGTTGCAATTCCGTTGGAACATTATGTGAACGCATATATTGTTTGGCACTATCCTATTTCAATAAAGAAAATATATCTCATTGAGTCACATTTATCAATATGTTTTTCTTTTTTTATTCGAACCAATAAACGTTCAAATTCTAATCGACTTGCATTTCGATTTGTTATAACATTTCCGACTTGTCCTAATGAAAATGAATTGACTTTGTTTTTTGTCTCTCGTTTTATTGAAATAACATTTTACCTATAATCGATGAATAAACAAATATTCCAATCATATAACTCGTTATAGCAAAAACAGCCCTCAAATAGAAACAGACAATTTGGTGTGTATCTGACAAAAATGTTTCCTCCATGATTAAATTCTTATTTCGATAGATATTTGTCTTCTGTGGTTATTCTATTTTCGTGCTTACCGACAATAATAGCTATGACAAAAACTGCGAACAAATGAACGCTTATTAAAAATGCATAACTAAAAATTAATATTCCAATGATGAATTAGTTTAATAGAAAAGCAACAAAATAAATGAGTACATACCGTGTATTTGTCAAATTTTTCAGCCATCTAACAGTCAGAAAGAAAAAAACGAATAAGGCAAAGAAAATGATCAAAGTATAGATTCGATTATCTCTTCTCATTACTGAACTCTCTACTTCTCTTAAAAAAAAACAGTATAGAATAAGAAACTCTACTCACTGCCAATTCGTTTCAGGCGGTGGCAAATCTCCAATAGTTGTTAATGTCAATGTTGACCAATACAAACAACGAAGATACATTTTAGTTAATTGAGAAAAGTTTCCTGTCGGCTTTGGATAGGACCAATAGCCAGTGAAATCTTCAGCACGTGAAACCATAAAATAGAATGATGCTAACCAATGACCCAATAGAAGTAAAATATGAAGAAGATTCAATACACGATATGTATTCGGATAGACAGTTCGTGATTCTTGTAAATAATACAATTGAAATGTTCGATAGATTTTAAAGAATCTCGGAAAACGAAGTATTGGTATAGAACCAAATTTAATTTGTAATAATTCTAAAGGTGTTAATGAAACAATATCGAATATAAACCGAGATGAATGAATATAATTCATCGCTAATTTATAATGATTATATACAAGTAAACCTAAAATTAAATTAAATTCAACTATAAGAAACATAGTTACATCGATCAATCTCAAGGTTAATACAATTACGGAATAAAAGAAAATATGAATCTTATCATCGTGTTTTTTTTTGTTAGTTTTACCTTGTTCGAGATAACCGGTTCGAAATTGTATAGCAATATCAAGAAAATAAATTCCATCAGCAACATAGTCAATAATTTCCCATATTTGTGCATAATCTCGTTGTAAAGGTTCGAATGCTTGTCGTGCAATAGCAAACCAAAGATTATATAAGACAAAAATATTCAAAACAATTAGCCAATAGAATAGAAATGGTTCATCAGTTGAAACAACAAAATAATTACACGAACGAAGTAGCCGACGAATCCATACATATCGACTTTTAATCGGTTCATCTTTTTCAATATTAATTCGAAGATTTCGTTTCGACGGATCTTAATTTTAGAAGAAAAAAAAACAAAGATAAACTTAACTTATCATAAAATTGTAGATCAATAAGAAAAAAAAACGATTTCATGATTGTTTCTCTCTCTTTTTACCCATGACACCCAATCCTCGATATCCATAACGATTCGAAAATCGTCGTATAAATGAATCTTCTCGGTTAAGTGAATCTTTATTGGCTCGAAATTTTCTAATTGTAGTTGCACTTGTATTCTATAAAATGAAACCAAACAAAAAACATTAGAATTTTTTTTACTAACCAAGAAATGATTTGAAATAAGTCGACAGAGGATCTTCACCATATGTTTGATGTCGTCTCATTCGTAATGATCGTTACTAATGATTTGTTGAGAGAAGAAAGTCTTTCATCAGCATGAGAGAAAATGAGATTTTTCTTCTTCGATTTTCAAGTATAAGCAAATAGAAACAAGTTTCGACTGACGAGTTTCTCTCGGCCTACTCTATCAATTTATAAGACTCAATTAGATAGACAATAACGGAATGCGATTTTATGACATTAAAGAGGAAGATATTAACGAGAGAAAAACAATAGATCTATCTCGTTTCTTCTTCTTCTTCTTCTCTCGTTCATTTTCTCTATCTATCATTTTTCCTTCTTGATTTTTCGACTATTCGGATTTGATTGTCGAATAAATGACTTAAATATCCGTTCTTATTCCGAGACTAAATGTAATTATTAAAGTACTCACATCATTAACAGATGTTGTTGATGATAATGGATTATTAATAGTTGTTAAAGTTGTTTGACCACTAATTGAACCTGTTCGAACATATTCATTTGTATTCATCGGATCATTCAAATTCTGTATTTGCTGCAACGATTGACTTTGCGGAGTGGCTGCTGGACTCGTATTACCTTGGTGTAATAAATCATTTAAAACAGGTGTAAGAGCTGCCAATGGCATTCTAGTTTTATCATAACATTACTGCTATTATTCTTATGATTATGATTATTATTATTATTATCATCAACTAGAATAGACAAGCTATCAAAATTTATCTATCTTGAAAAAAAAACCGAGATGGAAAAATATTCAGAGAATCTTTTTCTTTGTTTATACTTGAGAAGGCAATGTCGTTCCATTGTATTTCTACCGGAAAGAATTAATTTTCCTTTTTTTTTCCTCGTATATCTCTCTCTATATATATATATATATTCAAAATATCATTACGCGATTGACAGATAAATTTGATTAGACATTGTTTCACTCGATTGTCGAGATTATCATCATATTAAAAACGGAAGAGAGAATGCGAAAGAAGATTGAATGCTGAGAATTTCTTCGTTTATGAAGATCATATCTAAGGACATTGAAAAAATATTCAATAGTTGAAAAAAAATTATTGTCAATATTAATTTTCTTTTTCCTTTTTTTCTCTCGAAAGATCTTGTCATTTTATATTTTTATCTTATTGATCAAAATTAAACTCGTCTTCTCATCTCAATTAATTAAATACATACCCCAATTGAACAATCTTGTGCTAATCTCATTTATTTTTTTGTCTTTTACTAAGAATCATATTTTCAATATTAAGAAAGAAGAAGAGAGGGAGAGAGAGAAATAAAAAATCGAATGAAAAACTAACTGATTTATAAGAAATATGTTCTTCTCAACGCCTTAGTGATTTAGAGAAGTAAAAGAGAAAAAAAAACGAGAGAAAAACATGGAAGTATAAGCTCGACCGCACATATATATATATTTATATATGAGATTCACAAACTACATTATTATAACAGATCTTCTTGTCTATTTCGAATCCTTGAATATATTTGTCTCGAAGGGAAACTTTCATGCGAGTGACAATGATAGTTCTTCGATTTCTAACTAATATTGTTATTAAACTGCTCTTGTCAAAGTTCTGAGAAGGAAAAAAAAGTGTCTGAACAAGATGTTTTGTGGTGTAGTGTCAACGAATGTCATTTATTTAGAGATAGTTCTCCCAACTGACTCAATGCGAAGAAATCTGATCTAAGAATTAGTCTAAAAAATTGTCAGTTAAAATATGTTTGTCATGTTGTTTCTTGCATAAATAATTATTGACAATAGTACATGTAAATTTAACCTTGATAATTTCTTTTGATTTAAGAATAAATGTGAAAATAAATGGGTTGACTGAGGATAAAAAAAGAAGAAAATGCAAACACTTAAGATAACACGTTTGCTAATGTTTGATGATGAACAACGACAAACAAGGAAAACATTTTTCTTCTTTTTTTTTCTTTACTAGAAGTACACAGATAATTGAGGTAAATACTGTTGCTTCGGTTTTCTTGCCCGATCAAAAGCTATTTTATTAGAATATGATATAAAGAAGAAGAAGAAGTAGAAGAAGGGAAAAATGATATAATATGTTAGTTATAACAAAAAAGAAAAAGAAAACACTCTATACTGTCGCCGAAAAGACAAACAATTGCCGGAATAGAAATTGATCGAATATGTTACTCAATTGAATCCATCTTCTTCTACTCTACTCTTCGGCATTCAATGTCGGAATATAGAAATCAATGTACATTAGTTAAAACAAATAAATCACATTGAATTTAAACTTCACTTATATGTGAACGTAGTAATGATTGTGATACACATATACGATGTTTGCCACGAGATGTTTCATTGATCATGACACGAATAGGACTTGATTCATGCGCTTTACCATTACTACTGTATGGTGAACGCTATAAAAATGTAATTAGAAACAGATATTTTTGCATAACAATCGATTTTTCTTACTGAATTCGTCGGTGTTGTTAATGGTTTAATATGTAAATTGAGGTAATCAGTTTGTGGCGATGTTATCTTGTCTGTATGATGTGTAGGTGTTGGAGATATATTCAATGATGTTGATCGTGGTCGTTCAAGTTGAATATCCGATTGTTTCTCATTCGTACTATAATTGATATCACACGGTTTCAAACCGCATAAACGTACTTTACATGTTGTCATTGATTCCTAGAATATTGCATGTGAAAAACGACTTTAGATAATCATAATTATGATACAATTAGCAGTATATGAAAAAAAACGTGTGCATGTTACAAATAGGATTTAACTCAAAAAGAAAACGTTCTTTTTCTTTCTTTCTCAGATTGACTCAATTGAAAAGTAACATTTTTTTTTCTACGATCATGATAATTATCATTTCTACTAACGGAAAAAAGTGTTAAAAAAACGGTACGTGTATGCATGCTCGTTCAGATATTTGTTTTTAGACTGATTGATGAAAGAGAATGAAAAAAAACGGTGGTCTGTTAAATTGAACACAAGTAAATGCCAATTAGATCATGAAACATACCTGAACATCATCAATAATCGGGTCGGGTAGAATAGCAGTAGCGGCATATGGTTTATAATATGATTGAACAAACCAGGGCACAGCACCATTATCTTTTTTCTATTGAATAAAATGTTGTCTTTTGCAAGTAGTTATTTATTATTTAAAATAAATAAACTTACGGTCATTATCGAATAGATTCACGAATGACTAGTAAATAAGCAAACAAAAAGTCAAGTTCAATTCAACAGTCAACTTGACAAGATAATAAAAGTGACCTATAAGATTGATGGATGACAGAGTCTTTCGTATACAAAAAAAAATGAGAAGAGAATTAGATGTGTGCGCGCGCGCGTGTTTAGACTTGTTGATAACAGATAGTTTGAAACGAAAGAGAGAGAAAAAAGAACAACGAAACGATGAAACATATCATTTTAATGTTCTTCAACGCTACTAACAATCGATGTACTACTACGACTCGTTGATAATAGGTGTTTGTTCGTAGATTTCATGAGATATACGTATAATATCATAACAACATATCGTATCTATTTACATATCACGATATTTCTTTTCAACTTATTCGATTACATTTCTCATAACAATAATTTGACTTTTTAATCGATTCATTTTTCTATGTCAATGCATTTATAACAAAGAATCGACAAGTGATTCATTGAAATACAACAACATAAGAAGACAGAAGAGAAAATTGACCATATTTAAAAAAAACGTGTTTTGTTCTTCTCTCGCTCTCTGTTCAATGTTCTTATTGAGTTAATCAATCTCTAAATGACCACTCGAGTAAATTTTCTTCTTGACAAGTACTTCACATCAAACGATGTATTATAATCGTTCGTGTTATTTGAACAATTTCTATTTTGAGAAGCTGAACGAATGATTAATAATGATTGTTTTTTTTCTATTGTTGCTCTTGTTTTGTTTTATTTATTTTTTATTCGAAATACGAAAAACACAATAACAAATGAAAGAACATTCTTTCCAAAAACGAAGAATGTCATCAAAACAAATGATAGATTATTTTTTTGTACTTGTTGATGAGTTCATTTGTTCGAAGATTCTCATTTGTTTGTCTCGTTCAGATTTCAAACTACCCAAATTCGATTCGAACTTTCGTTTTTTACTAAAACCACGAGTATGTCGATCTTCATCGGGCGCAGCACGTTCAGAAAATTGACCCATACTAGCATCAGAATATTTTGCAGATGCTAAAGCCTTTTTCACCTAGGATAAACAAAGACAAAAAAAAACATTTTTACAAAAATAAAATTTATGAGCACGTACATCGTTTGTTGATGATTTTTTATTAACGATCGCACCATCGTTTCGAACTGAAGAAAGAGTTAAATTTGAAAAATTTTTCTGTTGTTTTTTTTTACCATTGACTTTATTTGCACGAGCGATGTTTTTCAAACGTTGAAATTCGTTTTTAGCAATACGTTCTTTTTTCTCAGTTTTACGTTTAGCAAATTGATCTTCATTGGGATCTGAATAGAAAATATGATTATGTTTGTTTATTCGAGCTCAATAGCTGTGAACTAACCAGAATTTGTTGGTACTTCGATAAGCCATGGTTTCGAATCATCGTTGGCTTTTTTATAACCATAACGACGACCCCATTCTTGTTTAGCATCATCCCAAACGAATTTGCTCTTCTTTCGTTTGACAATACCCTTGCTCTGAGCAAATTTCTGCCATTTTGTCAACGGTTTTGGTTTGGGAAGCTGAAGAAAAAAATTTCATTTTCGATTTCATAAAGAAATCAAACTCAAAACGAACCGGTTTTTCTCGTGGTACGATCGTTTTTGGTTCAGGTAATTTCGCTACGACGGCATTATCATGTCGTTCAATAGGTACCTTCGAAAGACACAAAGACAATCATTCAAACTAAACAATCAATAAAAACGAAATCTACCTGCCAGAGATCATTGACAAGCAATTGTATATTATCACGCATTGTATTTTTAATATATTCTTCTCGATTTTCTCTTAAAAAAACAACATACGATTACAGTTTAATGTCGATAGTTCATTGTGGAAATCTACTTGTATGCTTGTTGATCAATAACATTCGTATCCCAAACAAGTAAATTTCCAAGATCGACTTCAACTGGACATGGTTTGATAACTTCAGTTGATTTTAAGATTTTATCCTGTTCATCGATATCTTTTCGAAGAATATTTTGGACAAGATCGTTCGAATTCATGATCTAGAAAATCTTCAACGAAAAGGTTTTTTTTCTTCAGTCATCATCTTATTTGTTTTCTGTCATGATCACGTTTTATCCTATACAAAATATAACAACAAACAAGAAGGAAAGAGAGAGAGAGAGAGCGAAAGAGAAAACACACACACACACACTTGAGTAATCCTCATGCTCAACACATCGAGAACATGTGTTTTTTTATACAACAATCAATAGACATTTGCTTTGTTTTACAACCAAGGATAATAGAGAGGATTGAGACGTGAAAGTTGATGGATATCTGTGGAATTTTGCACGAGTTCGGAAACAAGACTTTTCGATGTATCGAAATCAATAAATTCTAAATCAATACATGAAATAGTTTTAAAATTAAGGTTCTAATCAGCTCTCTTACGGTTTAATTTCTGTTGTAAAACTTTAGCTCGATTTTCAACTTGATCAATACATTCTTTTTGTGATAAATTCGGATTCTAAAAAATAAAAACATTTCATTCTTCTTCCTCTCTAGTTTTGTCTTCTTTTGACATACTTGAATATGTAGATTTTCTTTGAAGAAAATCTTTAAATATTCAATAATCTGATATTTCGGTTGTGCTAACGATGTTAATGTTGCCAATATCGTTCCTGTCAATGGTCCCATTTGACCAAATTGATTGATAAATGATTGAATATTCGGTGTTAAATAAATCTTTTCATTTGAATATTCTTTAAATTTCAATTGAAATGGATTTATATTTCCAATTGTACGTTGAATATTCAATTGATTGATTGTAAACATATGAAAACCGAATAGATAATTCAATGTCGAATAGAAACTCATTGAAATTGTGAAATTTTTTCGAAATGAAAAATATCCTGTTGCTGTTGGATATTCTTTTAATGTCCATTCATGAAAGAGTTTTCGATTTGTAAACATTTCATTTTGTATTTGTTGATAAACATCAATTGAATTTTCATGATTTTCATCGATTAATTCATAATATCTTCGTACAGCTATTAATAATCGATCATGAAATATTTCAATAAGATTTATTGTCGAAGAATTATCTTCAATTAAACGTAATGTTGGCAAATAGGTGCACACATGTGGTAAATAAATTTGCATATGACGTTTTAATAATTCTTTGTCTTTTCGTATACAAATTGTATTTAACATTTGAAAGATTTGTAATGAATTTTCTTCGAGTATTGACGTTGAATTGATTTGATCGTGTGGAAGTATTTGATAATTATTCGAAAGAAGATAATACATCATTTTACCGTTATGTGCACGAATAGTTAAACGAGAATAGAAACGTTCATGTTGAAAACGACGTTGAATTTTCGGGAAGAATTTATTAATACGAAAATAGAAATTGGCTTCAGGTGCATGACAAAGTTCGCCAGGCATTTGAATATCATTTGTAATTTGAGAATTAAACGAAAGTAAATGAAGATATTTAGCTGTATTGAGATATCGAATTCGTGGTTCAGTTTGTTCGATACGACGTTCAATAAGTGTAATCCATTTATTAATAAGAAGAAGAAATGATCGATTGATTGTTGACAATTGTTGAAGAAAGTCATCATTAAAATCTGTATCGAATTGTATTTGAATTTGTTGAATATGTTGATCATTTGTTTGAGCATAAGTATGAAAATGTTCTTTTAAATGTTGAAATAATTGTTGAATATTTTCGATAAGTGAATCGGTTTGTTTATTAAAGAAATATTCGTAAATATTTCGTTGACATTGATACAGACGTTTTAGTAAATATTCGAAAAATGTTTCATTTATTGTATTTAATTGTTCGATAAGAATATCAAATGAACGTATAACAGATGGATGTTGTTCGAAAAGATTCTTTTCAAGACGTTTAAAATTCGATAGAATCTGTTCTTTCGATGATATTTTCGGTAGAATGAGATTATTATCGATAATTGTCGGCGTTGTTTGTTCATCGTTGGTATTCATTTGTTTGAGATTTTCAAGAGATTTTTTTATTTGAACATAAACAGCTTGAGGATATAAACGTATTAATTCGTCAAGAATCGCGCACATACATTGATTGGATTCATTTCGTAATAATTTTTGAATGATTTCCGGTAGCCAAAAGAGCCAATGTTGAACAGGTATGGATGTTAAATAACGTTCGATACACATTGAAAGTTTATTTTCAAGTTCATTATCACGTGAAAGTAAATAGAAAACTTTGGCAAGAACAGCTCGTGCTTTGATTTCTGTTAGATCTTTACAAGCATTGAGATAACAGATTAGAATCGATTCGTCATCATTGAATAACGATGAATTTTGAAGAAGAAAATCGGCCCAATTAAGCCATGTTCGTGGTAAGTTCGATTCCGATAATTGTGTTGAACAACTGAAGAATTTCTGTGCATCATTCGGTTGATTTAATTTCGAATAGGCAACACCTTTCAACGAATAGAATTCACTCATCATATCCTTATTAAAATATTTCGTATTCGCTTGTTCAATAACATCGAATATTTCACAAATATCCGTTGATGACAATGTTGGCAGAAGAACAAGATAGCATTTAATAATTTGCTTGATTTTTTGATAACTATCAACAACAGGTACACTCGGAATAACTGTACCGATTCGAGATAGAATCTCCATGCAAACATTGGGCATTTGATGTTTACGAGCGATTTTACCTAATTGTGTTATCGATTGAGCTATAGCATGAATACCTAATAGAAATTGTCCTGTATTAGTATTATTGATTGAATTTGTCAATGATGAATTTGTTCCATTGAGATCTTTATCATATTGTGAACTAATTGTACTATATTGTAATTCTCGCCATGTAAATATATCATTCCAAAAACTTAACGGATCATTTATTAATGGTAAACGACTTTTCCATGTTTTAACAATTGTTTTTAATTCATGAATATTTGTTGTTTGTCGAATATTCGTTGTTGTCGTCGATGTACTACCATTGGTTGTTGTGGAAATAATCGATGTCGATGTATTCGAATTATTTGTTGAATTATTATTATTCGAATTGGTTTGAATATTCAAAAGTATCTGTGCTGATTCCTGTAATTCAATGATACGTTGTGATGCTTGAAGAAGATTAAAATGTGAATTCGATATATAATTCGGCAGATGTTTCCATTCTTTCAATGCATTCAATGAACAATAATCAATATATCGTTCCGTGATATTCATTGTTGTTTGATAGATTGTTGGATCATCAGTATTTGTAATTGTTGAACATAATGTTAAATAACAACGATAGAGTGCAAATTTCCATTGAAAATCTTTTATTGTGAGAATATTTGATATGATTGTTGATTGTGTTAATGTTGGATTTTGATTGAGAAATTGAAATGTTTGAATCGACGAATTTGTTAGATTCATATTCGTACCATTACACATCGCATCTAATTGTCCGAGAGTTTCTTTCATCAATGGCCAATTGGCTAATCGCCAAGTACAATCGAGATAGAGTAAATGATCTCGATTACTTTGTTGTTTACAAAATGACATTAACGAATCCCATTGATTGAGTTCTTTGGTACATTTAATCCAATGTTGTTCGAGAAATGAATATTCATCGATAAGAAAGAATCGACTCGATGTCGATTGAGGTAGTGAATCATTTTGAAGAAGTTTTATTGTTTGCGTATAATAATCAAGTGCTTGTTGAAAACGACCAAGTTGTTCGTATTGTAGAGCATTCGATACCAATGGTTTTATATTCGGTGAAAGTTCACGTGCTAACCAAAGACTAATATTATAATCATCTTCATTTAAATGTTCGTAGAGTTCACTGAGGCAATTCAATGATTCGATATAGATCTCATCATTTGACGAAGATTCTATTGTTTTTTTAGAAAAAAGAAAACGATTTATTTCGTCAGAAGAAAGAAAAACAAATCAAACCTTGATTTAAAATATATTGTTCAAGTAGAAGAATACTTCGATGCCAAGTATTATGTGTTTTACCGATATATTTCAAAATAATCGGCCGTAGAATGGGTACTAATTCCGAGAGATTATTTGAACTATTGAACATGGAATAGAATGCTTCGAGAATTGTATTCAATGGACTATGTGGATAGAGATCTCGTTGTTGTAAATGTGTGCCACTGACAAAGAACGGTTGAAGAATTTGTTGAAATAGAATGAGACGATATTTTTCAGGTATAAGACGAAGAATTTTCGGTAGAAGATCGACGAATAAATTGTGTGCTAGTTTATCAATTGAAATCGAATGATTCGTATGAAGAAGTTGAATAATTGAATCGAATAGATCATTAGGTTTTGATTGAATTTTAATAAGATTTTTAAGAAAATGAATTTCATTGTTGATCAATTGAGTTAATTGATTTTGATTTTCTTCCGTTCGATTATTTTCAATAGTTAAACATTTCTCTGTTGATAAACGACGAATATTCTCAAATGAAATCGTACGTTTGAAATGTTTCGATTTCGATTCATTCAAACAGATCGATGTTGAACGTTGTTTTCTATTTAAGAGAACAATACAAAAAGCAAAAAAAGAAGATTTCGATGAGTTTTACTTGGTAACTAAAGTGCTCATTGCTGTAACACCGAGTGCATTGGAAATAATAGAATAGGCACTATTCGATGCCGATGTTTCATCGTTTACTTCCATTTTCACTGGTGTCGAATCAGTAATTTGTTCAGTTTTAACTAAACAATTTTCTATAGCCGATGGATTATTTTTCTTAACATAATCGATTAGAAAATCGTATCGATCGTAGAATTGTTCGGATGTAATTCTCGATGTTAATGCTGGTAGAACAACATTTTGATTATCGATGATTGCTAATGGAATATTTGGTGATACACAAGTATAGAATAGTTCGAGACATTGTTTGATCCAATAATGTTGACCAAGATATTCCCAATTTTGCGAGAGAAATATAAAAACTAATCGATCATGTAGAGTTTTTCGAAGATTCTTATCGAGTATAAGAAAAAATTGTTTGCGTAATTGTTGATTTGTTGATTTTAATCCGAGAATAAAAGCTGCTTCGAGTTTAATACATAATTCACGATAATTCGATTCTTGATAAACATGTAAAATTAATTCGAGAAAACTATTTGTTAAATCATGTTCGTTAGTTTGTTGCTGCTGCTGTTGCTGCTGCTGTTGCTGTTGTTGTGGTTGTGTTTGATGATGATGAAAACGAGAACTTTTATCGATACATTGAAGAAGTTTCAATAGTAATTGTGATTTTTCTTTTAGCGATGGAACTAATTGAACATCACCACGCCATTTAAGCCAATCGGAAACAAGACGAATGATAGCTCGAACGAGATTGATATCATAGGATTTTTCAATGAGACACTGAAATGCAAAAAGTTTTGTTTCGAAATCTGTGACGGTCAATTCAAGTTCGAAACTTACAGGAAGAAAGTTATTCATCAACTGTTTGCGAAGATCACTAGTCAACTGTCCGATACGACATTTGAGAAAATTCAAACATTCAATAATATATTCGGTAAATGCTATTTGAAAATAGAAGAAGAAAAAAAGACAAATTCAAAGTCATAAAAAGATATTCGACTATTGTGTGCTTTTACCAGGATTATAATCTACGCCTGCACTCGTATGATCTTTGATTAGTTTTTGTAAAAGTTTAGTTATATGAGGAGTAAGTTTATCGACATATTTTGATTGATGTTTTTCAATGATTTTCAAATAACCAAATGCAACTGGAAGCGTATGAATCGATCCGAACGATGATGAACCATTGTTCGTATTGGCTCCGATTGTTGTTCGAGCACTAAAATCAGACGATTTTCTCATTCAAATACGCATGTTTTTTTCTTTTTAGTTTGATTTTTATTTTTATTTTTAATTAGAAAATCATTCTTTGATGATAAATATTTGTCTCCTTCATTAATAACATCACTTTGTCGAGGTTGATCAATCGGACAATGGTCATACATGAATGATCACCAAAAAAATGTCCTTAGTCTGTCCTACACCTATCAATAAAGCTCAGGTTCATCTCTCTCTCTTCTTCTTCTTCTCCTTTTCATTCTCTCGTCAACTCGAAACGATCTCCTTCACATTTCATTTTCTATATTTCTTACCATTGAATCGGTCAACCATTCGAACTAGTTTAACTTACAAACAAATACAACAATCAATTCAATGTATCTACCAACTATTCCTCAACCACAAACATTTCAATATCATTATTCAACTCAATACTACAATCCAGCAGTTTACGTTCAACCTCGTGTTGGAAAAGATGGTAGCCATCGAACATTACTTGATTCATCCTATGTCTATCGATTTGGTCTGTCGGGAATTATTCTCGGTTGTTTAATTTTATTTTTCTCATTTACATTATTTGCAACTGAACTTGGACGACTCTATTCAGGTTCAAATAATAAAGGAATAAGTGATGCCAATGGAACTCAATATCTGATGTATCCAGAATTGGTTGTCGACTTTAATGGATATTGGTATAATCCTAAAATTGAAAATCGTTGGATGTGGCCATGGTCAACAGCTACGTTATTATTTAGTTTAGTTTTTGTAACTGCTGGTATATTTGGTTTGATAAGTGGTCTTCGTGAAAGTTATCGAACGATTGTAACATTTTTTATTTGTTCATTGTTGTCAATTTTTTTGATGATATTTCTCATTGCAACATATTCAACGATAATAGCTGGCTGGAAAAGTTACTACGGTACATACGATGGCAATCAAATGTCACGTTATGCTCGCATCGATCGTGATTTATCTGCTGTTTGTCTAGCGATGTCTTGCGTTTTGTTTATTCTATTTTTTGTCGGTATGATAGTTTCAGGTTTAACGGTGGATCTTTGTCAACGAAAAAATTTCTTTCATGGTGAATCTAATGATGTCAAACAATTAGTAGGCACATAGACGACACCAAACTTATAATATTCGAAGGATATTTTCATCAATATCGACGAAAAAACAATATTATAGTCTAGCTTATCATTCACTTTTCTTTCGTTTATCTGTCATCATGTTTTCGTTTGCTTTCTTTCTTTTTCTGTAGAGAATAAAAAATAAACGATCACTCATACCTATCAGCTGTATTCACAATTGATGTTGCCGTACTATTCATATGTTCGATGATTGTTTTCGTAATTGTCGTATAGAATTGTTCGATATCTTCACTTTTATTAATCATTGCTGGTAGAGTGTTTGCATTTGCAAGTGTTGCAACAAGTTGAGAAGTGGGATTAACTGTTGTTGATGATGACGTTGATGTTGCTGTTCCTGCTGCTGGAGTTGGTAAAATGGATGCCGGTGGTTCGATAGGTATTTGAACAATTAATTTACTAAAAAGATTTTGCATTGCTTCGACTAAACGTGAATTCGATGTGATCGATACACAAGTCACCAATGGACGTTTTAATGTTCGCATTGTATATTTAATTTGAATGACTGTATATGTCGAAACAAGAAAAGCAAGAAGATCAATGGCAATTGCAATCGAATTTTGTGCGGTAGCATTTTGTGATTCGATTTGATTGATGAGTCTCTCGAACGTCACTAGTTTAACATCGATTTGTGGCCAAGCATATTTTCGTGCAATTTTAAATAATCGAATACATTGCTGAGAAAGTGTCGTCATATTTGGCAAATGTATTTGACATGCATGTCGAATAAGAAAGGAGAAAATTGTATCAATTAAATTCCGTTGAAATGTTTTCTGTTCATGATTTTGTTCGAAATGTTTTCTCAATTCCCATTTAATCAGAACTTCAATAATATCAATTGCTAATTTCTTATGTTCAATTGAATTGGCTTGTTGACCTGAAATACGTTGTGCTGATTGTATCATTAAATTGGCTAGACTATATCGAACATGATAGTAAATCGTTTGATGTCGTACAATAATCGACATAATATGTATCAATTGAATATTTCCATGTGCATCATCGGACAAGATTTTCTTCGTACATATGGCAAGAATTTCATAACCATCGTCGATACGAACAGGTATCGATGGTATTAAGAGATCAGTTGCTTGTCGAACGAGATATTTAGCATCGATAATATAAGATTTCAGTAGACTATTGAAAACATGAACGACAATTTTTTTCACAATCGAATATTTCGATATGATATAACAAAGTAAAAGATGTGCTTGACATTTAAATGTTGAATCAATATTATTTGTTAGTAATGTTTCATATGTACAATCCATAAGACGACGTATTTTGTCATTTTCACGTCGATTTGCTGATGTGACATTCATATCACAAATTAATTGTGGATTGTATTCAAGAAATAAACAGATAAAACGTAGAAGACTAATACGATATTTATCGGTTAATTGTTGAAAGAATTTTTTCTCGGTCATTGTTCGAATGAATTGATCAAGAATTGTATCTTCATTGGGATTGATTTGAAATAATTCGTTCGTTATTTGCGTCGGATTTGTTTCGAATTCATAGGCAAATGACGGTAGAATAATATATTCGAAAAATAATGATTTACATTCGAGTGTATACGATTCATCATTTCGAAGTGATATAAATGCAACTAAAGTATCACGTTTCCATTTCAGTGAATATGTTTTAATAATTGTGTCTTGTACGAATGAAAAGAATTTCTTTGGATAGAATAATTTCTCTTGACATGAATAAATTCGTGTTAGTTCAAGTAATAAACGAATACGTTCCGGTTGATATTGATAATAGATTAGACAAAGATTGAGAACATTATTTAATTCTTTCGAACAAAATGAATCGAAATGTTCCGACGAAATAAATGAATGTTGTTGAAATGTATTCGAACGCCAAAGACGTAGTAAAAGCGAAGCTAATTCATGTTGTCGCGACCACCAAAGTGGATCTGTACGTGCTAGGATAGATAATGAACGAATTGTTATACAAACAATCGATGGAATTGTTTGTGTGGATTCAATCGATGCGATATGATCGCTAAGTATTTGTCGAAAACGATCGAGCCAATTGGTTCGAACGAATGTTTGAATATTTGTCGATGCCGAATGTTTTAATAGATCGAGAAATAAACGTGTCCATTGAAGATCTTGAAAACGATTTTCACCGGTTATAAATTGATCGAGACTTAATTGTGGATGACGAATTAATAATTCGATGAGATATTTTCTACAGCCACTACTTGTTTCAATAAGAAGAACTTTATCAAATTTAAGAATCAATGTTGTCAATGTTTCGATGATTTTCTTTGTTGAATTCGGCAGTTTCGAAAGTAAATCAAGAAGAATCAAACATGTTTTATACGATTGATTTTGTGTATCGAAATTCGTTCGAAATGTTGATGCAACATTTTGAAGAAGAAGACGTATGAATGTGAAAATCTTCTCGCAAAGACGTTCATCAAATGAATTCGGTGATAATTTAGCGAGATAGAATAATGTTTGTGCTGTTTGTGGTGTTAAATCGGTTTTATCTTGTTCGGATATCGAAATTTGTTGAAGATAGGCACTTACTGACTGAAGACGTAGTTGATCATTTTGTGGTCCAGTAAGAAATTTCTCAATCGATTCATAGGCAATTAATTGTAATTCATTCGATTGAATTGTTGTTAGAAAAGTATAAAATAATCGTAGGACACGATCACGATAATCGATTTGTTCGTGATATTCAGCTAGAGTTCTTAATGCTAATTTCTTAAGAACAAGTAGATTTTGTACGAGTTGTTGTTGAGTTAATGAACGATATGATGAATATTTACTCAAATCATTATCATCATTGATAAGAGCTAATAATTCTTTGTAGAGATTATCATGAAATAATGTTATATACGATATTTTTGGTTCCAATGAACGAAAAAATAAGTAGACATCGAGATATGTTATTTGATAGATTAATGATTGGCTTTTAAATGAAAGATTATTGATCGATGAAAATTTCTCGATGAGTTTATTTTTAAATGGTTCAATTAAACGAAGAATCGATTGTTGATGAAGTTGACTGAGTTGTTTTAAACAATCGAATATTAAATTTCGAAGTGCATTTACAGGTGTAAAGATGTGATTTAAAAAGAATTCAATTAATTGTTCGAGATTTTCGTATTGATTTGTTTTCGATAGAAAATCTCGAATCATTTTCATGAGAATATCTAATGTACCCGATGAAATTTCATCGGTAAGCGATATAATAACATGAAAAAAATGTTCGAGAATATCGATTAAATTCACTGAAAACCATTGATGTTCGTTGAGAAAATATTTCATTACTAGATCATTGAGAAAACGACATGCACCTTGTTTACAATACCACATTCGATCATGACAATGATTGTACAATGAATGAAGAAGATAGTGAATTAATGGTAATTTAGTTATACGTTCAAGATTGCCATTGAATAATGTGACTAAACATTGAAATAATGTTTCGAATGACAAACGGCCGATGTTATTTAATTCATCATCGATATCGATGTAACATGAAACGATACTATCGATTAAAATAATCGAACAATCCATTGGATTATCATCGCTAATTAATGGGCCGGTTTGTTGAGTTAGAGCAACGAGTGTATAATGTTGAATCGTAGATTTTAATGTTGTTTGAACATCATCAGGCAGATTTTTACATGTTGCTGCTTGATGAAGACATTGAAGAAGAAGATCATGAGCAAGACGTGATTTTATTTGTAGATTTGCTTTCCAAACTTGAGGACATTCGCTAATTGATGAATTTAAGAAACTCGAATGATTGAGAAGATAAGTGACAAGTTCGTGATCTTGATCATTCGATAAAAGTATCGAAAGAATACTACGAACAATAAGCCATGCTTGTAGTTTCACTTGATTTTGATCGGTTGCATTCGATCGTAATTGTTCTGTACAAGTTCGAAGAATTTTTAATATCGGTATATTTATTGATTTGAATTCATTTTCGAAAAACATTTGAACATAAACTTCACTATCTTGTTCAACATCGATATGATCTCGTTCAGATTGAATTTGTTGAGGTTCATTTAATATTCGTCGATTGTTTCCACCTAATTTGCCTAATATTCGAAATGTATTCTGTGCAATATCATTATTTCCATGATTTAATAAACGATAGAGCGATGTCATTAGACTACTTCTCACAGGTAAAATATGATTATACAAAAAATCCGGTTGTAAATTATCAACACATAATTCTAATGTACGTAGACCTTGTAAAATCAATGTTGATGAACCATTTAATGCGTTGACCAATGGTTCCATGAGTAGAGGTAAATAGGGCAAAAGAACACTCAATCGTACTGGTACAGTTAAACATAATTCAATGAACAATTCTCGTAGATGTTGTCGATGTTGACATGATTGATATTCGTTCAAACGTTGAAGAAGAAAATGTAGAAGTGTAAGAAATTCTTGATTTAATAGTTCATGATTACCAACACCAATACTACGGAAAAGTGCACGTAAAAGAATGAAATAATTGTACGGATCTGTTGATGATTGTGCACATTCAATCGAACGAAGTATAATTTGTTTTAAATAGGGCTGAAGAATTTTCTCATTTTCATTAACAAGATTCGTTGTTACAACACTATTAATAACTAATTTAAATAATTTCAAACAAGCATTATTCGTATTATTTGTTTCGCCAATTTCATGAATGCGTGGAAGTAAAAATTCGAGTAATAATTCAACGAGAATAGTCGACGATTGTGATTGTTGAAGGAGAGTATTCATAATGATCGTAATATTTGGATTTTTATTTGCACATTGATAGAAAAAATTGAGATTACTTTCGAATATTTCACGATAGTTTTGTTTATGCATAACAATGAATACGCCGGAGATCAAGTCCATAATTTCTTTTTCTTCTTTATTACGTGTCGAATTCGTTGTTGAATTCGTTGTTGTCGATGGTGAATCAAAGAAAAGTATTAAACATTGAAGAATATATTTGAAAAATTTAATATAAAGAATGGTTATTGCCGGTGGAAATTGTTTCGGTTGACTGACATGATTATCGGCAACTTTAACATCAGTTAAAATCCACGTTATATGACGAAGACTACTGACAAGAACTTTCAATAATGTTCGACAATCAGCCGATGTTAATGTAAAATTCAATAGAGTCGATGATTGAAAACGAATTGTCGCTAACTGTTGACGTTGAAGTTCTTTCTCTCGATTAGTGATTTCGTTCATGTTTTGAACGAGTTCAGCTAATGATGATGTTGATATATCGACTTCATTGATGACTGCAATCGTTCTACAAGATAATCGATGAGATTTCAATGTTAGATTGAGCATAGAAACACGTACGTTTTTTCATTGGAATTAGTAGCAAAATGTGCATTTTGTTTAGCTAAACTTTTACATTTGAAAACGAGAATTTCAATAATACGTAATAATAAATCTCGAGACTAAAAATACAAAATAAAATCAATTTATTTTCTCTCGAAATTCAATAAAATATCTCGACTTTTTCTGATGGTTTTTGTCGAATCGCTTCAGCGAGACTTGTTAAAAATTTCAAGCTCATCATTTGTATCGTCGGTGGTAAACTCGAATCATGAATCATTTTCGAATACAAATATAAAACACTTTGTAAATCATCAATAGACAAATTCGTTCGAATATGATTGAAGAAATCACCGAATGTATTGTAAGCCAATGGTCTACATAAAACAAATAAATACGTTGTTGTTTTGTTTTAGTATTTTCAACAAACTTTAATGATTCACGTGCAGTATAACCCGTGCTAAGAATGAGTTGTTCGTCAAAAAATCGTTTTACATGTGGAATAAAAACTAAACGAAGAAGATTATGAAGATTAACGATTTTCTTTTGTTGTGATTTGTTACATATTCGAAAGTCTGACGAAAGAAAATGTCGTGCAGCAACGATAATATCCTTTCGTAATTGAAAATTCTCCGGCGGGCAACCTTCGAGTAATTGAATAAGTGCAGTAACTAAGAGCTCGTGACTATGCGCTAATTGTTCCTAGAAAAATGAAATTCGTTCGAATGGATGATGAAAAATCTCGCGATTTACGTGATAAGTTTTGCCAACAAATGCAAGAAATGAGAGAGTTTTAGCTTGTGTCGTGAGAAATTCAATGTAGATTTCCATATGAAAATCTCGGTCAGCTCTGCAAAACAAAATGAAATTCAAACAAACAAAAATTAATTCAATTCTCAACGAACTTTTGTTCTTTCGTTGGTTGTAATGTTAAATATCGGAGAAAAAGCGGAATCAATTCGCCGAATTCGACTTGTAGAACTTGTCGACATAACTGATAGAGAAGAACAATGGCAACAGGAAATTCAGCTAGTAATTTCACTGAATGTGATGCACGTGGGAGAATCGTATACTAAAATCAAATATTCGAGAGAAAATACAAAATAAAAACACGAATTGAATATTTTTTTAAAAGGATTATACAGAATCGAATGCAGGTTGATTTGTTGTTGCTGTTGCTGCTGTTTCATCAGTTGTTGTTGTTGATGTTTGTATTTTTTTAACTTTTAATGGTGCTGATGATGATATTTGTTCGATAAGATCAGTGAGATCGATTTCATGGACAGTCATTGTTGGAAATGTAAAAGATTTTTTCAAAAATATTTGATCAAGTGCCGATGCTTTCTGTCGATAGACACTATGAACAAATTGCAGAAATTCACGAACTTCATTGGTCATTTGAGGGCGAAATTGTTTCATATATTCAACAATAATACGCAATAAAAGAAGAGCATTTTCTTCGTTTTCTTTTGTTAATAATTTAAACATTTGTGATAAAATATCTTTTATATGAGGACGAAGATATTCAGTTATTGGTAATCGATGAAAGATTTCGATCATTTGTTTTCGAATTGTCTATCCAATCAAATGAATTTAACGATAATCACCATCGAATTATTCTTACCTGTGCATGACTTGGAATGATAAAAACCGTATCAGTTTCGACTAAACATCGAAGAATGTTCTTGACTAGTAATTCAATATAACTATGATGATTTGGTAGAGTCGAAAGAATCTATTTGTTGTTTTTTTTTCTCGAAATCGATACAAATTCGTTTTGAAATCAATTGATTTACCTCGATATTATCAGATATATTTTGCAGATGTTTTATTCGAACTTCATCAGCTGAAAAAAAGAAAACAAATCAATAAAATAGAAATGAATTGAAATTTCAAATTACTAGTTAATTGATCAACAACTGAATGAACAAGCATTTGAAATGTTTGATAATTGCATTGTTGATAATTATCTGAATCATTAGCTGCTGCTGTTCGAATGATTGGTGTTGGATGATGTGCTGTCTCTCCAACTATATTATTATTCGCCATTATCTGAAAACAAAGTTTCAATCATACGTTTTTTTAAAAATACAATCAAATCTCTGATTTTCTCCTGTTCTTAAACAGATCAGTGTATTTTGGTTTTTTTTAAATAACGAAAAAAAAAGAAAGATTTTCATTTAAAACCTTGTTTAACCGACCAGAGACCATCGTTTAGATAATGTAATGTTTCTATTCCAACACCTTTATTTATTTGTTGAATGTCTTGTGTCGACATTTTCAAAAGACCAATGGCTAGTGCATGTTCTTTGCCTTCGGCCATGACAGCACAGATTGAATCTTTGGGTGCGTCGCATAATTTCGCACCCGGTGATGTTAAACCTGGACACATGATGTTTGCTCCTGAGAGAACGAAACGAATGGCACCTTTGTCGACTTGTTCAGGTCGAAGAATAAATGGATATTTATGCAATAAACGTAGTAATGGAATATACGATGGTGATTCACGTGTACGAAAGAATAATGGTTGACCTGATGAATCGGTTATTAATTCGATATGATCTTGACATTTAACTAATTTCGGTGTATCTTTTTTCGGTAGAATTTCATCGAGAACCGATTCGATATGAGGAAAATCTTGTTGTAAACGTTGTTTTAATTTTTTCACGTCTGTATTACGAAGTTGAGTGACACTTGAGACACTTTCTTTTTCGTTGAATTTTTTAAACATAATTGAAAATAACAAGACAACAAAAAACGAAAGTGTTGAATGTTAACAAATTAAAAATCGAACAATGAAATGATCTACTGAATTTCTCTTCTTCGAACTAAACGAAGCGAAATTTTCTCATTGTTCGAACCAATCGTTCTATCAGCATTCGATACATAGATGGAGTTAGATAACATCACTGCCATGTAACATACAAGAAATACGTATGTCGAATTATCCACGTCAATGTTGTCTTTTCATTCAATTTAACTTGTATTTTGAAGTAGTATGAATCTTTGTCATCTAATTAGGAAAAGAAAAAAGTCTGCCATGTGACATGTGCGTAATTACGTGTTCATTGATCGTTTTGTTATTCATTATGTGTCATTTTGAAAACAATTTCTTTCAATGCCTCGTGTTTCGTTGTCAACTGATTATTTATTTGAAAATGTTTGTCGATCATTTGATTTTCAAACATCAGTGAATAGTACAGCGAATTTATCACCCAATGATATCGATCAAATACTATCGAAAAAATTATATGACCAAATAAAATCAAACTCAATATCTGAAGAAGGTTGAACTGAGATTTAAAACGACTTTAAAAACAAAGGTTTTGTATAGATTTGAGTACGACAACAACAACTGACACGTTTATTGATCCAGAATTAGTCGTTCTAGTCGATCGATTCTTTGATCTAACTTATTCGAATACGATTCCTATGGTTAATTTATTAGCTACAGCAGTAATGTGTATTTTTTTTTCTCGTCAGTTTTCGATGGCAAATCTCAAATTTTGTAGGTTGCAACGAATTTTTTGAAAGAAAACATTCGTCAATTAGATAATAAATTAAAAGATCAACAAGCAGCCAATATATATATGACTATTAAACGAGGAACATCATTACTCAATTATTGTGAAAATGAGGATGGTGATGATGATGATGACGGAAATCTTTCATGGGCATCGGCGCCAACTTAAATATTAATGTCAATTAAAACATTCGATTCATTTTAGTTTTATTTATTATTTTGTTAACATTCGATAGAAGCTAGATGATTGTCTGATGCTTCGACTAATCTTGTCACATAACGATTATTCGTATCGGATATATAATCGTCCATTCGTGAAGCAGCATGAGTTGTTAATTTATATTGTGCTGCTCGAGTGGATATATCAAATAATTGTGCACGACTCTCATCAGACTCGTTTAAAGCATATAATTGATGATTTCTTTTCAGTTTTAAAATGAATAAAACTATAGTAATAAGTACTAGTAAACCAATGAGAATTCCAACAATACCAGCAACAGGAAATGAAGATGATGATAAAATAGTTTTCACTGTTGTCAATGGTTCAGTGATAGCACTGTAGGCAGTCGTTATTATTTTGGTTGTTGATGATCGAATTGTTGTAGATAGTGTTCGTGCAGTTGGTATCTGCAATATATTTAGATACAAAAGTGTAAATAAAACTAAAAATCACTATACTGTTCGGTTTCGAGCAGTTGTCATTTCTGTAGTTACTGATGTTGTGGTTAGTGTTGTTATTGTCGTTGTATTTGGTTCGGATGCAATTTCAAAAGTCCAAAATAATGGATCAGTCACACCCATTGAATCTCTTAAACATGTTGAAATCGGTATAAATACACCTGGATCTAATGAAATGAAATATTTTTCACCTGCAGTAAATTCAACATTGGTTCGAATGACTAAACGATCATTTTGATAATCAACATTGGTTGTTTCTGTAACAACATCATAAGTAAGAAAATCATCTTTAGTCGATTGAATTTGAAATCGAACAAATGCTTTCGTATTTGGTCGAGTGAATGTTGTACCAGTTGGATAGATGATTGTCCAAACGGATTCAAATTTCGAAACAAGACCCGTAGGAAAACGTGTTGCGTTGTTCATGTAAAGTGAATTTTGACTTTCAGTGGCGATTTGTACAGTAAAACGAAGGCAAGTTGAGTCACCTTGATTACCAATTGAATCAACACCAGCGAAACAATATAAATTTTGACCAACTTGATTGATATTTGCAACATAAGTTACTTTATAAATATAAACATTTGAATAATAAGGATCAACAAACGTGTCCGATTGTGTGAATCCAGCAGGAGCAACACCAACAACATTAGCTAATGTAGCATTAGCACATTGAACTCGAATACGAACAAGTATAGTTAAGGTTTGATCAGGTTCGACAAAAATACATTCATCATCAGGTGCATCACCGATATAAACCGGCGGTGTGCTGCATGTCGTAGTTGTTGACCAAACTCTTAAAATAAATTGTATTGGTACACGAGATAGAGCTGTTGTACTTGTTGTATTTTCATAATCAAGAACAGTGACTGCTAAGGCATAGTAACCAACAATATCCGGTGTTATATGCAGTACACAACTTGTTTCGTTAAGAAATGTTCCAGTTGGAAGTGTAAGCGCAGATCGACATATTTCTCCGCATTCTTGTGTTGAATTCGACCAAATACATACATATCGATCGAAATCATTATCAGCAACATTGATTTTAACTTGATAGGATAGAGAAAGACGAAGTCGCATGATTGGTAACATGGTCACAATAGGTGCATGATTATATTTTCCATTCGATCGTTTATATGTATTGATTTCTGTGCATACCGACCATTTCTTTCCACCTGTAATCAATGTAAACCAATCTCCAGCAGCAAATAAAACTCGAAAGGTTTTATTCGACGATACAGATATATTGTATCGTCCTTCATTTACCGAATAATTTTCAATTGAATTCGCAGCTGTACATGGTGCAGCTACCGATGTTATTAAAGTTCTATTCAATGGACATGGCGTTGCACATGTAATGTTTCCCGAACCACTGCCAGTACCTATTATATAGTTACCACTTTCTATTTGTGCAGATGTACATGGATACCATACATAACTCCATGTATGTCGATGAAACAACTCGATTGTCAATAGATTTGATGTTGAATCAACTACACGCCATGTTAACATCGAACCTCGATAATGAGTACTATGCACAATTTGAATTAATTCAATGAAAAAGACGATAAATCTATGAGTTATTTTCATGTTGCTTTCAACTTAATGTCAATGAAAATAAACAACTCATGCACGTACTTTTAGACATTCATATTGTTTCTTATTAAATTGAAAAAAAAGGTACTAGGTACCCCTAGATATTTTTATTTGTTTACTTTTGTACAAATTATATTTATTTATTTTATCTACAAATTTCATATATCTTCATCATCATCTGTTGAATTATTCGATGTATTATCAGTTTCAAATGAACAATCCGACATATCTAATTGATCAATTGCACGTAGACCTAAAATAAAACCTTTTGAATCAAATAAGATTTTCGTTCAGTTACGTACATTTTCTTGCAGCTATTTCTAATTCTTTATGTTTACGATCGATTTCATCGATTAATTGTTGATTTTCTTTCGAATAATTTCTATATCGTACAGAAACGTAAATTAAAGTCAAACACGATATTAAAAACCATAATTGTCGAAATCGCCAAAGTATATCATAGAGAACAAGTTGAGAATATGATGAAAACAAAAGCATATACCGTTCGAAACCAATCAAACATAACCATAGAAGAATCAACCAAAATCTATGTAATTACAAAAAAATTCATATTTTTTTCTTCTTCTATCAAGTAGATTTACTTTGAATCACTTGTTCTCTCCGGTATTGTCAATAGATGAATACCGATTAATGCAATTGCGTAGAAAACATACGAGGTTAAACCAAAGGCATCGGTAAATAACGATGTTTGAATATTAAATAATGTTTCTAAAATCTGAATTATTGAGAAAAGAAAAACAATTTGAATTCAATATAAATTCAATTGATTTGAACCTGTTGAATCAATTCAATTTGTGCTTTATCTTTAACATACAAATGTCCTCGTAGTTCTTCGACATCGGTTTGAGCCACCTGAAGAAATCGATCGATACTAAGTGCATCGTCCATCGAATGTTGATTGACAATCAATGCTTGATCGAGATTTGTTTGCATATTTTCTTGTTCGATAAGTAATTGTTTAGTTTCATCTTCTAATTGATTCGAATGTTGATTTAGCTGTGAAACTCTCTTGTTCATTTGTTGATGCCATTGTTGATTTTGAATGGCATAGCAAATACTTTGAATATGTGGAAGAAAATTCGTATAAGTTAAATAACCGAATGAATTTTGTGTCAGATTTTTCAGACAATCCTGTCGATGATTATTGATTAATGTTAATGAACAAATACTATTTGGATTAATACCAGTTGAATTCAAATGACAGAATGTAAAATGAAGAGCTAATGTTATTTGAATATCAGATGAAAGTAATGAACAATCGAATGGTTTCGATTCATTTTGATTGAAAACTTGTTCGAGTGAACGTGATAGACATGGTTGAACTTGACTATCAAGACAATTTACAGAAATAATTAAACTAATCGAAATAATCACTCGTAAGAAGAAAAAGTTCATTCTTGAACTTGAACTTATGAAATATCTTTTGAAACAAACAAAGAATCATCCATTCTGTCGTGTTTTTTTTACTTTACTATCCATCGTTTTGATAGCGCAGATGTCACTTTGAATTCATCATAAAGATTCTCATCAATTCTTTTTAGTTGATTTTTTAATAATAACAAGAATGAAATGAACAAAAAGAAGATGAAGTTAAAGACAAAAAAAAACTTAAATTAAACTTATGTCCGCACGATAAAAAGAAAGGAAAACTTAAACATAAAGCGATTCCGAGTTAAATATGTTTTTTTTAGGCTTGGTTTTGTTTCAGATCGAATAAATCAATGGAAAACGAAAAAGATAAAGAAAAAGAAAAAAAAAGAGAGAGAGAGAGTTATAACCATATGTGTCTATTGTTGTGCTAAGAAAAAAGAACGAAAAACCGAAGATGAAAAAATGTTGGTAAAACCAAATAGTATTGACGATAAGTTACAGAGACAAAAAAAAAGAAAAAAAAATGTGAAATTAGTTATTGTTTTTTTTGTTGTGCTTCTTGAAATGAACGGAATATGAATGACAACTTGATACATTTATATCACATGGTTGATATTCGATTGAATTCACGTATCTCTGAGAAATTCATCGACATCGTCGTCATCAAATTGAATATCCTAAAGCAAAATAAATGTCAATTAGTTCGAAAATAAAAACAAATAATTAATGTTATCATGCTAAATTATTGTCTATACCCCCTTTTCCCCGAACAAAGAAAAAACGCATAAATAGAGAAGAGATAGTGCATGCGATTGTTAACCAACGTGCAGTTAAGTGTTATTTGCAAACATAAGTCTACATCGTCATTTAGTTTTTTTTTTAAGATGACGATTTATTCCTCAGTGTCAACGTTTTTACCTCGTCCTCGTCAGTAGGCTTTTTAATAACTCCTGTTGATGGTTCGATATCAACGTCGCTTACATCGTCTTTATCGAGGTCGATGTCGAAATCTTCGAGTTCTTTTTCAAGATCACTCATTGATGTTTTTCGAGCTGTTGCTGTTGCTGTTGTTGTTGCGGCTTTTACTGGTGCTGGTGGTTGGGAAGGAGGAGGTGTTGAACCTTTAGTTGGCACATTCGGAGATTGGGAACGAGAACGATCAGAAGAATTACTAGGTGGGACTAGTTTACTAATTGTGGATGCTTCATTGCTTGTTGTTGGTTTTGGTTGTGATGGAGGAGGAGGAGCAACAAAAGTTGGTTTGATTTGTGTTGTTGTTGATGGAATTGGTTTCGATACTTCATTAGCATCAGCAAAATTATCTTCATCTTCATCATCATTGTCACCTGTATTTTTGTTCGATTGCACTGGAACATATGAGAACTGTTCATTTTCTTCTGCTTCATGCATTTCACCAATTGGATTTCGTTCCCAATTTGGCACAACTGTTTGAAAATCTCGTGCTGCATTTGATTTTCTTTGTTGTTTTAAATATTGTTCGGTTTTATAGGAATCAACTAAACCAGGAAATAGATTTTCATAATCAGTTGGATTAGCTAAAGCTTGTGCAGCTCGATCCATATTCATTTGTTGTAATTTTTCTCTCCATAAACCAACAATACGGCCGATTTGTGCAGGTAAATATGTTCGACAGAAGAATGCTGCTTCGGGTAAACGTTGATTTTCGATAAGAATTTCTAGACATTGATCTAATTTTCCCAAGACAAAATTCGATAGAAAAGCAATATTAAATTGTTCAGTTTTTCTCGATTGTTCAGCAATTGTCGACATCAATTGTTTATCACTCGATGCACTTGCAAGAAGTATCAACGAACCAAATGATTGTGCACGTGTTAAACATTCTTGAACTAAATTTAAATTGCCAGCTTTAGTTGCAACTTCGGATAATTGCAACCATTTTTGTTCATTTTCCATTTCAACAGCAAGATCGTAGCATATTTGTAAATTACCTAATTGTAATGCTAAATCGAATTTATGTTCATTATCTAATGTAACAACTAAGGCTTGCTGTCGGTAGCCTTGTTTTTCAAGGAAATGTGCAACACGTGTTCGTTGCTCTTTCGGAATTGTTGGAAGAACTTGATCGGCCGTTTCGAAATCTTTACGCATAACTGCTGTTTGATATTCAAGTACCGATAGGGATAATTCAAATGATACAATTGACATTTCTTTATCACCCAAATATAAACGATTTTCATTCGAAACATAACCTAATAAGTACATCACTCGATCTAAATGTGAAATTGTTACGATTTCTCCGCCAACATAATAATTAATACGATTAAGAGAATTCGTATAAATAAAACAATCACCAATCCAAATGCCTGTTTTGACAATTTCAGGAATTTCGTCAATTGCATCAAATGCATCTTCGATTCCATCTTCGGACACAAGATCTTTGTTTCCTGCAGCAGCTGCAGCGGCTTGAGGATTATATCGAAGAATGTAAAATGATTCTTCAGTTGCAATACAAACTAAATCACTATTTTGACTCCAATAGACAGTTTTCGGAACGATTTCAATACGTCGAACTAAACTTAATGTATCCCAATCGTAGAATGTTAAGCCCGAATATGATCGAACACCTAAGAGAACACCACCAAAAATGCCTTCGGCGCCTGATTCAGGTTTAAATGTTTTCTTTTCTTTGAAATTTTTAAAGATTTTAACCATATTTCCATCTCGAACAGCATATTCCGATGAATCTTGTGACCAAACAAATTCCATTGCATTGCCATAGCTTTTATTACGTAAAGTAATCGCCGTATAAATAATATATTCACCATCACCACAAACAACAACGAAACGGCCATTTGGTGAATGTGATAATGTTTGTGGATAGATTTCACAACTGCCCATATCTTTAACATTTAATGGAACTTTTTCTCCATCTTTTAATTCTTGATCACTAGATAATTGTTTTAAATTAACTTGTTGAATTTCACAATGTTTAGCCCAGACAATTTTGCCTGATGACGCATCCATAGACATAGCTGGTTCTTCACGACCCAATTTAATCATCATCGTGCCTTCATCATAACCAAGTGCAACATTATTCGAACCTTTCAAACATGAAATTGTCCAGCAACGTTCCAAACCATAGTTTAATGTTGATTCAAGACGATACGTATTCGAATGCCATAATTTAACTGTACCATCTTCGGAACCACTGAGAATAATCGGTAGTTCAGGATGAAATGAAACACAACCGACATTTTGTGAATGACCTTCTAATGTTTGTACACATGTTTTATTTTGATAATCCCAAATTTTAACTAAACGATCATCACCACCAGATACAAGATATGGTTTATCACCGCCTGAATAATAATCAACACAATTGACACCTTTTTCATGACCTTCGAGAGTAAAATTCGGTTGAGTTGATCCTAATTGCCATACCTAGAAATAACATTCGATGAATTGAAATTCATTGTTTTTGTTTCTTGTTTTTTTTATTACTTTAACAGTACGATCAAGTGAAGCTGATGCAAATGTATTATTATCCTTAGGATTAATTGCTATTTGCATAACATAATGAATATGTCCTTCGAATGTTTGTTTCAATGCCCATTTAGCATCCCAATCCCATAGTTTTATTGTCATATCATCTAATATTATTTAAAAAAAAAAAGAATAATTCAAATAAATATTTCTTTCTTATCTTTCTACATACCACTACTCGTTAGAATATATGATTGTGTTGGATGAACAACAACCGAACGTATATAATCACTATGTGCTTCGAATTGATGTAAACGTTCGAGTGTATTATAATTATAAACACGTATAAGCATATCATCCTAAATAAAAAACAATTTTTTTTTGCAAATTCTCAATTCATTTCGATGACATACGGATGCAGTAATTGCCCAATTTTTTCGAACAACAAATTTACCAGCTCGAACTGGTACATCACATATTTCGAATGTTTTTATTAATTGCTAGACGAAAAAAAAATACGAAGAAGAAGAAGATTAATTAATTTCAATTGTCATTTGTAATCTACTTGAGTATCGTGATTGTAAATATGCGCATGACCATTATAGAGTGTGACTAAAATCCACGGTTCAGTAGGATGTATATCAACGCATTTTACACGATCTGATCGAACCGATAATTTACGCTTGACATCAAGGCGCAGAGGCTGGAAAAAGAGGAGAAAAAAAAACAATAGAAAAATAAAAGTGAAATTTATTTAAACAAAAATTTCGTTCTACCATCTTTAATTAATAAATAATCGAATCAAACAGTAATGATCCTCTAGAACGAACGAGTAAAATTCAATTGAATTTGAGTTTTCAACTATCGACAAAAGAAAATTAATAATTAAGATTCAAAAAATGGTACACGTAAACAAAAGTAACACACAACAAGAAAAATCTGTCCACGTCCGATGGATTCAGTATTTTACACACAAACACGAACCAATTGTATTTTTTCCTTTTGCTTCTATTTTACTTAACCGAGAAATAAATATCTACGCATACCAAAACATCGTTTACAGATGGAGTTAGTTACCGAATAGACATTCTTACCTTCATGTCAAGGTCATTAGCACAAAGCTTTCTTTTTTCATTTCAAGTGTAAATTTTTACGGATTTGCTTCGTTTTTTTTATTATCAAATTTTCAAGGTTACATTACTGTCATACGGTATTTAACAGAAAAAGAAAATCACACAAAATTCAACCGGACAAAATGAAAATTAAAGAGAATAAAATGCATTGAATATATATTTACATGGAAGAATGAATAGTTTTATTCATTTTCAAATTAAAACTTCCGATTATACTCGATTCGATAATTGTTGTTGTTGCTCACTAGCTGATTGAAATTCAGGAAAGAAATTAAATTTATAATGTTTAACCTGCATTTCTCGTTCACGATCCGTTCGTTGATGTTCCAATGTTGAATCATCATAAGCATCTAAATTCGGTCGAATATCATTCGATATTGACCATTGATCATCATTACCTTGACAGTATGTTATTAATTCTTGAAACATATCGTTTAATTCATTAAGAAAACTTTTTGCTGAGAAACAATAGAGAAAAAAATTAATTGCATGAGATGTAAATTGTATGGAATTAACTGTTATTTGTATCATATAACGATATGTACGTTCGGTTTTTGATTCTAAATGATGACGAAAAAAAACGAAATAGATACATGCTGGAAGTGTTAAAATAACGAATACGAATGTTAAAATAATCAATAGAACAGTTAATTGTCGATAACGTTCGAGATTCTTTCGTTGAACGATCGGTGGAGTCGATTCATGTTGTGCACGACTTGAACGTACAGTTACAATAATAATATACGTATTACATAAGCACATCAACGCAAATGGACATAAATTATAAACAACTAAATGGACACGTTCCCATTGAGGATAAATATAACCTGGATTTGATAATGTTCGATAGCATTTAACATCACCTGTTTCAGTTTGATAACCATTGTAAAGTAAAATATGACTATTTAATAAAATACAAGCACATGTTAATATACCAATATAGATTTTCGTATATTTCAATTGTCCAAATGATTGTTTCCAACGTAGCCAATAGAGATTCAACGCACGATCTAGATGAATATTAGACAAGAATAGATACCATATATATATTTATTTTAATTAACAATGAATCTAGTGAATAATTAATAAGTACATGACGACTCATCGGAAAGAAAAACAACATGCTGATTTTTCAAGTCAGTCAGCCGCTCACTAATTAACAAAATTATAGTTTTATAATATTTTTATACGTTTCTCCTCGTTTTTTTTTTGATAAACTAAATCAACAATACTTACCAAGACTAACTGCTGTTAAACACCAACTCGATAACTGTAAACTAACAAATGTTAAAAATGATATAACACGACAATGTATAAGCGAAATTTCTTCAATATTATCATGATTTATACTAAGATTAAATTTATAAAAACTATTTAAATTCCAACCGTATAATGAGATTGTATCACATATACTAACGACAATTAAATAACGAATTGTAACTAAACGACGAAGATTACGTCGTAGTAAAACACTTATTGTTAGAAAATTGCCAACTGTTCCAACAATAATCAAAACGAGAGCATAAATACTCAGAAATTGTATGACAATTAAATATCGATTCGTATTTCTCGATAGATTTGTTTCATTAAGATTTGTATCTCGGAAATTGTCCGACATCTAAAAATTAAGATCATCAAAAGTTCAAATCTTAGAACTTCATTAAACTTACAATAGAAATTGAAGAAGTAGTCATGATAGTAAATTAGCAATTGAGAAGAATATTAATGTACCACGAAAAGAGAAAAATGAGAATTATACTAGATTCTTTGTCATTTGTAATTAACGGAAATATATCGTATGTCGTTTTTTTTCTCTTATATGCTAAAAAAATTAAGAAAATCCAGCAATTACGCAGATAAGAAGAAAAAGTTTATTCGGTAGATGTAGTTCGAAAAAAAAATAACCTGAAGAGAAACGATTCTCATTAAATAACATAGAATTGAAAATAATCGACATGTCATATTTTTATATGGTGGTACGATGTTTGTCTTCAGAGTAAGACTGTTTCTTTTTCCTTCTTCTTCTTTTTCTCGCTTTTAATGTTCTTCATGCAATCAGAGAGATTGTCAAGGAGAATGCATAGGGAAAAAAAAGAAACGAAGAAAAGGAGAGAGAGAGAGAGAAAAAAAAACCGAGAATATAGGTTTATTTTTTTTTCTACACATAAAACATCTAACGCTGAGTTGTCAGTGCTAACATCAATCCTATTAAATTTTTCAACATTTGACAGTTCTACTATCACTTTTATCTTTATGTGAAGTCAATGGAGAAAGAAAAGAACTAAGTTTACTCAACGTGCTTTAGTACTCTTTTTCTTTTGCTTAGAAAAACAAAGGAAAAATATTGACGCGAAAATTAGTTCAAACGCGATTTTTTTCTCGGTCTCCCTCTCTCTTTCTCTCGACTTGAATATTGAATTTGGGTTGAGCCGGTTAATTCCGAAGGATCTGTCGAGATCAATTGAAATGAGAAATGCATTTTGTCAAGCCGGAAAAGAAGTCGAGTAATAGAATGTTCTCAAGGAAAAAATAATAGAAAGAGAAAGTCTTTGCACAACGAACAAAGCAATGAAAGAATAAATAAATGCGAGAAAAAGCGTGCAAAAAAAGAGAGAGAGAGAGAGAAAGATATATAATATAGATTCCAACTGTCATTTTTCTAGTTAGAGGATATTCAGTAGATCTAAATTATATTTAACAAACGCTCTCAACTAGAACTTTGTGTTTTAATAATAAAAAAAAAAACTTTCGAACAATTGAATTACTATCGTTGTTAAATAGATCGAACTATCGAATTTCACTTAGTTGAAGAGAAAAATAAATAGAGCACAAACACACAAAAAGAAATTAGACTTATTACTTTAGTTTTAAAACTAAATTTTGTTGAGTTAATTCAATTGTATTAATCGAGCAATTGTGAGGCAAATAGTCATTGAAAAAAACATACATATATATTTATATTTCAAATGTCAAGGGTAATTCTTCTTCTTTTCCATAGAATTTTAACAGCAATCAAATGTATTCCATCTATCGATCATCAATGATTTATACGAAAATAAATATGAATATCGACATGACAAATCGTTTTGGCATGTATATGCATATTTAAATTTTTTCTATTCCTTCTCAATTAATGCTTCCACTAGTTTAGTAGTCCTATCGATCTATCTCAAGAGAATTTAACGAGGAAAACAACAATTCGTTTAATTTTCTTCTATTAAGATAAATTATGCATTAGTTGAAATTCTATTGAAAATGATTTTTTATTTGCATATGAAAGTCTATGTTACTGTTCGTGTTTTCGATATGAAACTAACGATATGCTGATAAAATCAACGAACAAAAATACGTGTACGTTGTACTAATGAATTATTTATTTTCTTTACGGGCTATTTTAATGATCATAAATGCTGTAAGAGAGAATACATGCAAACATATCATTTATTTCAAATATAAATAAACCAATGTGACGAGATTTTGGTTGATCGAGACGAAAAAAAAAATGCCAGATGTCACATGTGAACTGTTGTATTAATCTTCGATTGTTTCATTGTTAGAAGTCAACTATCTTTAGCCTTTAAAAAAAAATAACGACGACGAGAAACCATGCAGAAAAAGGTAATTAAGGATGAGAATTTGTGTTTTTTTTAGTTTTCTTGTAGAGTTGGACTCTGTTGTAGTAAAAACTAGCTTGATAGAACAAGAAACCAGTTGAAAATCATATAATACTATGGAGGTGTGAACAATAAAAAGTAATAAAATTATTTTTGAATAATTCACAAGTCAATGATGGTAATCAATCTCAAGAGTTCGATAGAAAAATAAACGCCATCGCTATCGTTATAAAGCTCGACTCGTATTCGTTGAAACTACAATTGATGGTATATCTGCAATAGTAAGACTTGTTGGAATTGGATCCGTGATATTTGATAATGCATTATTAAATGTAGTTTCTGAAGAAATACCAACAAACTCTGTATCAGTGTATGTAACCATTGGTCGAGAATATATATTGGCACGATGATGGAAAATATTCCATGTCATTTACGGCTCAAGGTACCACTGATAACGTTGGTTATATTCTCATCGTTACTGATTCCATTAGGATTACCCATTAAGTTAGAACAAGACAAAATTGATGTTCTATCTAATTCATAGATCAAGGTCAAATTCGATTGAAGTAGAACTGTTGTAGATTGTACAAAAGGTGTAGTACTCTGATTTCCGACAACGATGCCGATGGCTATACATGCAGTAATAAATGTTCCCATGATCAGTATAGTCAATGTTTAAATTGTAATACGAATAATTTTGGACGCGTTAAAAGCAATTTGTGTACTCGCATGCATCTTATTACACTATGCACTGATTTGATCATTTAATTATATAATTATATTTTTCTTTCATAATTAGTATTTTTTTTGCTTGATCATTCTTCAAATTGACAATATTTAAACGAAAAAAAAAGAAAAGAGCTTTGGAACACATCTCTTGTATTGTTCTAATCGAATGTACATTGAAAAGAAAGCAGCCACTGCACTTTTTAAAAAACAAAAGAAAAGACAAGACACAGATGAAACAAGAGTGAAGTAGAGAATTCGATAAAAGACAAAGCCGAACAGAAAAAAAATGAGATTAGAAGTAATTCGCCATCATCATCATCGTCATCATGATGAATTATCTGTTTGTATCGATTCATTGAGAAAATTAAAACAAAGTATTGTATCATCATGTGAACTTGAAATAATTTGAAATTCATCGAATTGAAGACGAAATACTCGTCCAGTGTGTTCAGTCAATGTACGAATACATAGTGGTGATTGAGAACGTGGATCAAGAGCTGCAACAAGATCCCAAATTTTGATTTTACCTAAAAACAAAAACACACAATGACTATGTCACACATTGTTTTTGCTCATTTCATACCATCATAAGCGCCTGAAACAATTCGTTTCGAATCGAAACGTATACAACGAACAAGTTCATCATGTCCTTCAAGTATACGTAGACAAGCACCACACTCAATATCCCATATTCGTATCGTATTATCTGATGAGCCACTAACAACGATTTTATCACGATATTGTAAACAAGCTATGCCACGTTTATGTCCAAGTAATGTTCGAACAAATTCACATGTATTTGTATCCCAAACTTTAATTGTTCGATCGCCACTTGCACTAACGATATATTTATCATCGAAATCGACGACATTCACCGCTGCTCGATGACCGACAAGTACACGTCGAATGGTTATATCCATCGATGAATTCATTTGCCACACAGCTATCGAACGATCTTTCGAACATGTCACCATTGTACCATTGGAAAATCTCAAATGTAGAACAGCTTCGCAATGATGTAACAAAGTATTCATTAATTCTCCTGTTTGTACATTCCATATTCGAATAGTTGAATCAGATGAACCGGTTACAATAATTTTCTCATCATATTGAAGACATAGAACACTTCCATTATGTCCAGTTAAAACTTTTGTACATTCAAGTGTTTGACGATTCCAAATTTTAATTGTATTATCTCGAAGACCGCTGATGATTTTCTCGTCATCATATTGTAAACAATAAACACCTTTGCTATTCTGTGATCGACATTGAATTTTTTCTAATTGAAAATTGCCCGTACGCCAATTGTCTTCGATTTGTTTGATGTCATGCAAAATCTTCGGATACAAATTTCGATAGAATTCATGTGTTGGACTAGATTCATTTGCTATTAACATTTGACGAAAAAGATATTTTATCCAGCCACGTCTTCTCGATAGGCCTTCCCATAAACAATCGGATTGAACCTTTTGTTCGATCAATTTTTTCCATAACATTCCTAAACGACGAATCAATTACAAAACTATTCAAATTTTTCAGTCGTACCTTGTGCAATAACATGATACCATTCTCGACAGACGAGTTCCGTCGATGCTAAACTTTGATAATCTAAATAGCCGAGAATTTTCTCAGCAATATGTTCGAGACCATGTGCTGCTAATTGTCGAATGAAATCTCGTTGCAACATTGGCAGCAAAAACATATTGATTTGTCCGTGTTGATGACTGTGCATGTATTTCAAAAGATTTTCAACGAAATCCAATTGCTCTCGATCGTTCCATGTCGAGAAAATATTGAGAAACTGTTCACTTGTTTTTTCATAATCATTCGAAAGAATTTTATTTAAATGACTATTCAGTGATGAAGTCGAGACGAGCATAGACGAGGGTGGCGATGATGATGTTTGATCGTCCGTTGTTATTATCGGATTGTCAGTGCCTGAGTTTGACTGGATTGTTTCCATAGTTGAATGGAATTATGAATGCATATCGTTCGAAAAATATGTCAATTTATCTAAAACAAAACAAAGAAAAGACTTATGCTTATAGATATTTATAAGAAACTTTTTTTTGTTGTTTTTATTTTGCAAGTAGATATCATGACGAAAGAAGAACGAGCGAGAGAGAGAAAGAGAGAGAAAACAAAACAAACAAATATACGAACAGGACAACAAAGTTTTTAAATGTGTATGTGTGTTGTTGTATGCATCCGAAAAACTGACTGTACAAATATGAGAGAATTTAAAAAAAAAGAAAGAAAGAAAGAAAGAAAACGAAACTGAAGCGATGAATAGAAAAAACGAGAATAAGAAAGAAAAAAAGAATTTATGTTATGCTTATTATTTGTCATTGATAAAAATCGATATTAATCATATTTCGAATATTGTTTCGCTGTTGTTGTTGTTGTCGTCGTCGTCGTTGTTGTTGCTGTGGTTGTTAATGAAGTCGAATGAAAATTATTATTATTATTATTATTATGTTGTTTGGTGTTGGTTGTTGATGGTGGTGCAACAAGCGATCGAAATGCATCGATAATTAAATGTGGATAACGTTTAGTGAACTGTACCCAATTGTTTGTCTTGGAAACAGCTGCAGCATTGGTTCGTATGAATGCGAGAACTTGTTGTTTGAGAATCGTATCATTGGCTTGATCGCTTACTTCGAGCATTTCAATTGCATTATCGATTTTTAAGAGATCTAACATGGTCGATTTAGCTAATTGACGTAATTCATGAAGATCGTATTTGACAGCTGCACGAAAGAGATCAATTGCATTGAAATTATTTTTAATATCATCGTTTGATGTTATCAAACGGCCGGTGTAAATATAAACAAGCATAATTCGTACGGTGATTGGATCGAGATCGTCGATGTACAAATCGATCGATGGTAATTTCGAATTGCTCGTATTCCAATTCGAACAATGACGAATTTGATTGGAAAATGACGACGAACGAGACATGAGAATCGCTTTATGCAAATGAAATGTCGCCAATGGCGTCATATTCGCGTATTTCAATTGAGATTGTTGGTGTTGTTGTTGGTAATCATGTTGCAGGTCTTGTTCACATGGATGATCTTGATGATGACAAGTACATAGACAACGTTTGTGTGTTATTGAAAGAGATAAATTGGAAGACGATGAACAGAATTCGGATGATGATGATTCGATCGATGATGTTGAACAAGTGTTTGATGATGATGATGAATGATTGCTGCTATCTGATGAACTTTGAGCAATACGAGAGAGTAAAGATGCGGTTGAACGAGTTGTTCGACGAGTTGTTGGCGTACTTGATGATGAACTTGGAGATGTATGACGACAATCATGATTATCTGAGTCGGAATCTTTACAAATACCTGAAGAATATCAAAATAGATTTACATACGTATATAAGAAGAAAAATGAATATCAAACCTATCGATGACTGTTCATGATGATCAATTTTTTCATTTATACAATGACAAGATGAACAGGATGGTTGTGCTTGTTTGATTGAATTTCGTTGATGTTTAATTCGAGTTGATTTACGCTGTTGTTCATCATGATGCTGCTGCTGCTGCTGTTGTTGTTGTTGTTGTTGATTAATATTGATTGATATCGATGATGAATTTGCTGTTTGTTTAGGCATAACATGTATATGTACATCAGCAAAACGTTCATCATCCAGCAAAGTTTTCATTTGTGTTGATAACAATTCAAACGATTTAAATCGTTCTTTATCATCAGTAAATAGACCTGACGCATTGTTCGATAATTGTGTTGATGTTGTCGATGAATTTGTTGGATTATTTGATGACGGTAGAGTTGATGACGACGCTGACGATGACGATGTTGAAGCTTGTGTTTTCGGGATCGAATTTGTTTGTTGTTGTTGTTGCTGCTGCTGTTGCTGCTGCTGTTGAGGTGGAATTGTTGGATGCTGAGATGAGGGCGGCGGCGGAGGAAGAATCGATGGCGGTGGATGATGATGATGATGGTGATGATGATGATGTGGGACATGAGGATGCCGAATAAGATCGCCTGATGTGACTTCTTTTTCGTCGACTAGAACGACACGAACGTAAACACGAAGTCGATCGTCGGTGATCAGTTCATTTCGACGAGAATTTAAGTAATTTCCATCGAGAAATTCCGAATAGCCCCAATCGTTGCCCGATGAAAACGTATGAAAATTCGTTGAACGTAACATAACAAGATCATTGTTTCGACTGACAACACTGAATTCAGCTTTGGCTTTGATTGTTGGCATTGTTCCGCTGACATATTTGAGAAATATTGCAATGTTATTATTCGTATGTTGTTTGTCATTGAGACCACGTGGATATAATTTCAAACTCCAACGTGTATTCGAATAGGGCGTATTGACAGGTGAGAAGGATTCGGATTGTAGACAAGTTGAATTGGAATCATCGATGTACGATGACAGATAACTAAAAAAAGTTCGATGTTTAAATGAGCAAAAAAAGGAAAGAGAGAGAGAGAGATCGATGGAAATTACTTGATTATCCATAAATGTGAAAATGAACATAAGTGTCGTTCGGTTCGAGAGGATGAATCCGATTCGGAGAATGTTCGTTTGTGACTTTGTCGAATTGATGACGACGATGGATTGGTAGTCGAAGATGAAGATGTTAATGAGGATGAATTCGAAGCAGATGAATTGCTAGTCGATGTTGTACTTGAATTTGTCGAAGTCGTATTGTTGGAAGACGAATTAGCGGTTGAATTTGTTCGAGTTGTGTTATTCGAATTATCCATTTTATAAATTCATTTTTTTCTTTTTTCGAAACAAAACGAAAACACAAATCGGATTTATCTGAAATCAAATAAAAAAAATAAAAGAATTATTTTTCTACGGAATATTTCATCATTGACAACAAAAAAATCACAAGTAGATGTAGCTAAAAAAATAAAATCATGCCAAAAAAAGAAAACTATTTGTTATTCTAAACAACAAATGTTTCCGGATCGAAGCTCGGTTTGTCTGGATAAGTGCAACCGGACTGTTGGATACATTCGAAGCCGCAGTAAGCACCGGCTTGAATGCATTCGTCGACTGTTTTGCCTAAAGCTAGATAGGCGAGGAAACCTGAAATTCGAAGAGTCAATTGTTTTGTTTAATGTTTTTGTTTGTTTTACCGCCGACAAACGAATCACCAGCGCCGTTTGTATCGACAATTTGCAATGGTGGTTTGACGGGAAATTCTCGAATTTCGTTTCCAGCTAAAGAGAAATTTGTTGTTGTTGTTTTTTTTTGGAACGAAAAATGATTTTGATTTACCAATCGCGAGAATTGTCGGATCGCCACCTTGAGTTATGACGACAACTCGAGGACGTTGAGCATTTTTCTTCGGTAATTCACAGAGTAACTTGGCGATTTCTTTTACATTTTCAGTCTAAAAAAACAAATTCATTGATCGTTTTGCTTTTTTTTACTCATATCGAATTACGTCAACTTTCAATTGATGTTTAGCAAAAGCTCGTGCTTCCTGAAAAGAAAACAAAATTATATTTCGACATATTTTCTTTGCAAATTCAACATACAGTCTCATTACCAAATAGATAATCGACATACATCATCGTATTCATCAATCGATCGCCGAATACGTCGCATATAAATGGTGCCGAGAGATTTGTCGAGAAGATTTTCTTATTCTCATCAGCATGTTTGCAGAGATACATCACTGCATCCGGACAAACTGTATAGAAAAATCCCTGAAAAGAGAATTTAAAAAAACAACAACAGAAACGAAAATTTTCGATCGTCATACTGCGGTGTAAATTATCTTGGCTTTTTCGACGTAATTCTTCATTTTTGGATTATCAAAATGTTCCATTGTGAAATAATTCGCTGCGCCTAAATTGGCAACTAACGATCTGTAAAAAGAAAAAAAAAACATGTGTTCACATTTGTGTTTATCTTCGAATAGTCTACCGATTGTTGTCAGTTAGTAGAACGGCACACGTTCCTGTTTGAATATGTCCCTGATGATCAACATGAACTTGATAGGCTAAAGTTAAGCCAGCTTTTGAAGCTGTTTCGAGTAATAATTCGTGATATTTATCTTGGCCAACACAGCCCATGTAAACACACGAACCAGGCTGTTGAAGAAGCCACTTGAATTAAAAACAACTAGTCGATATCTTTCAACGAAAATCAAAGCTTACAGTTGCCGCTCGGAGCGTATTTTGCGTCGATCCACCGGCGACAAATTGATGATTTGGATATTCTCGAAGTATTGTTTCATTTCTAATGAAATCTATGAACTAAATCGCGAGTTTTGATTGTCTAGACTTACAAATCTTTATGATCATCGGTAGCTAAAATCGCATCATTGGCTTTTAATTTGTAATGTTCGAGTAACGCCGGTGTTACTTCAGCGCTGATGTCAAGTAACGGATTGCCAATTCCGAGAATTGTCCCTTCACTAGAAGAATTACATCGATATTTAAAAAGTCGAATAATAATTGTTGTCAACGAACTCTAATGGTTCAGTTGTCATTATCTAAAAACAAAACCGCACATCACAGCAATTATTTTTGAAAGAGAAAAAAAAATGATCAAATGCAAACAAAAAACAAAACTGTGTGTTGATTAAGAACGTGACTTCTTTCCACCGGCTGTCAAACGTTCTTTAAATTGTGATTCACATTCTCGCATTTGCTTTTCTAAATAAGTTTTTGTTCCCTGAACAAAAGAAAAGTACGAACATCATTAAATTAACATATTTGAGTTTGGTTTTACTTCTTGTTTTTTAATATCATCCTCGCAGGCTTTGATTTTATTCTCGATTTGTTCGTGAACTTCCGATTTCGTATTCAAAACAAACCTTCGAAAGAAGAAAAGGCAAAATGAACTCGTGTGCCTCGTTTTTTTTTCTCTCTAATCGACATACATTCGACCAACAGAACTAAACATTCGTGTCTCAGCTGGAAGCGTGTTGATTTCTTTGTCAGTTAGCTTCGAACGTTGAATTTCACGTTTTAAACCTTCGATTTGACCGACTGATTTTCTCAATGATGTTTGAATGTCAATCATTTTCATTTGTAATTGACCTAACATCTAACAGCAAAAACAAAGAGGTCACTATATGTTTCGTTTTTGACCTTCGATGAAGTATTTCAACAGGCTCTTTTTTTTCCTGATGAAGATCATTCCGAAATGGACTTACTTTTTGTGCTTCATCCTCACGTGAATTTGAACTCATTCTTTTCAAGAAGAAAAAACGACAGTTTTGTCTGTGTTCGTTGAGGTCAAACTTAATCTGAAAGAAAATAATCGTAAATGACATTGAAATCGAACAAAAAAGATCATTTCAAACAGGAGATAAACGAGATTCGAACTTGAATTCATCGAATAATCAACGAAAAATATCGATATTTCAATTGAACATGAAGAAAAACAAGACACGAGATTAATCAAATAATCGCATGAGTACACATATGAATTGCTGTTAGTTTATTGTGTTGTTCTGTTGTGATGTTAGACATTAAATAGCGACCAATGATTGGTAGATAACTGCCATGAATCTATCGTGTTAAACCTCGTTTTTGATAGAAGAAATTATTTTTTTGTCGAAGAATTTCCGTGAAAAAATATTTTCATTTGAAAAGATTAATTTGTTTCGATGGAAAATATGATCTATGAATGCAAGTGCTAATGAGCGACATCTATTGAAAACGATCAACTTAGATTTTTTTCAAAGCGTGTTAAGTTCAGAATGAAAACAACGAAGCTTTTATGATTGTTTAGTAAAATAAAGAGCAAAAAAAAAACGCAGAAAATCATTAAATAGAAGTCTGATAATCATGATGAAATAATTGAATTTGTTTGTCTTTCGGTTTATCCTACGACACCGAGTGATGATGTATTTTCGTCCATTTTTTGTTTTGTTAAACCACGTTTGATTTCATATGTTGATGTTCGTGGTACCATTTGAATACAATCAATAATCGGACAAACGGATGCACATAATGTACAGCCGGTACAATCTTCAGTCACATAGGGAATATGTGTTATAGGATCGAATGTAATTGCTTGATAACCGGAATCATTGCATGTCATATAGCATTTACCGCAATTAACACATAGATCCTAAAAAGAAAATAAACGAGAAATCGAGAAGAATTCTTTCGTTTTTTTTGTCTTTGTCTGTCGTTTACATCATCAATAATGGCAACAGCTGGTTCACGTGGATCTAATTGTTTGAAGTCAGTAATACGATCAAGAGCAATGCCACGAACATCAGTTAAACGTGGCACAGCTGTTTGAGGTTCACGTGCTGGACGAATTGGTTCAGGTTGAAATTGTTCGTCGAGTAAATCGACTTGTTTAAGATAATTTTGTGTAATTTCTTCACGTTGTTGTCGATATTCACCGAAGACTGGTAATTTCTATGATATAGAATATTTATTTATTTAACAAAAAAAAAGTCAAAATCAATTGAATAATACATACTGAACCAACAAGATCTTTGACAACAATTGCTTTGCCTTTTTGATGTTTTGGTGTCGGTGGTGATTGACCGTCCCAACCGTCGAGACCAAGTGATTTCAAATAGAGTAATGCTTGTAGACCAGTGATATAATCTTCGATTAATGTAAAATCTTGATTTTGTACGGCACTACAAACTTGAAGTGCTGAAGCACCAGCATAGAAAAATTGTAAACCAGCATCAGCTGAATCGATACCACCTAGAAGACGAATATTTTTGCAATATAAAACTCATTCTATCGAAATACACTCGATTACCAGTTGCAAGAATTGGAAATCCGGGAAGAGCATGTCTAGACAAATCAATATGAATCTCTCAATTGTAAAAAATAGTTTTTCGTACGATATAGCTGATACAGCTCGTAGAGCAATTGGTCGAATAGCATTTCCTGAAACACCGCCATAGGTTGTTCGTTGAGTTTTACCAACATTTGGCCAAGCTGTACCATCATGTCGAAGACTCATTAAACCACTAACAGTATTCGTAGCCGTAACACCATCAGCTCCACCTGTGAGTGAACAAAAAAAAAAGAAACACTTAAATATTTTCGCGTTTTTCGAAAGGAAAAACAACCTTGTTTAGCTGCTCGAGCAATATCGACAATGTTTGTTATGTTTGGAGTCATTTTAGCAAAGAATGGAATTTTAATTGCTGCACGAACCCATTTGCAAATATTAAGAACAAGATCAGGCTTTTGACCACAAGCAAGACCCATGCCTTTTTCACCTAAAAAACAAACAAGATTTATACTGTACATTTATCATTCAAATTTCAACAAACCCATTCCATGTGGACATGAAAGATTGAGCTAGAAAGTAAACAAAGAAAAATTCTTCGACAAAATTTCGTTTTCTTCTTCTTACTTCCAATGCATCAGCGCCTGCTTCTTCAGTAAGTTTTGCTAATTCTGTCCAATCTTGTTCATTATAACTGCACATAATCGATGCAATAATAATCTATTTTAAATTCAAACATCCTATCAAATCAAATCGACGTATACTATATTCTGTTCTTACACGATCGGGAAAATCTTTTTTCAATTCTGTAATACAACGAAGCCAATAGACTGTTGTTTTCTCCGAGATCAATTCAATATTAATAAACGCGCCTTGTCCTGGTCCATACATATGACCCGATGTTGTGCCACGTGCCATACGTGGACTAACATTTGTAATGATATCTTTTTCAAGACAAAATGTTTTTGTTACAACAAAACCCCAACCATTTTCAAAACTTCGACGAATCATTGGACCCGATGTTACGGGCGGTGCACTAGCTAGAATATCGTTCTATTTAAACAACGATCTATCTCTGGTTTTCACCTACCAAGACCAAATGGATTTGGAAATTTCAAGCCACATATTTCAATACTAACATCAACTTTATCAATTGGTGTGTAGAATTTCGGTAATTGAGGTGTTAATGAAATGTTTGCATCTCCCTATACAATTGAATAAGAAAATTATTTACTGTTGAACTTGAAATTTTACTTGAAGATATCTATGCATATGCCAAGCAGCTGTTTTACCATCATTAACACTTTCAACTGTTGTACTAGCAATCTTAGCCAAATCTCCTCCACAAAATACTCCACTTTCGCTTGCAGCCATAGTTGTTAAATCAACAACTGGATAATTATATTTATCCAAGACTAACGGTTGAAGAGCTTCAATAACTGTTTTAGTTTTTTTTTAAGGAAAAAAAGACAATATCGATATGATTTAAAAAAAGGAAAATTACAAAATACAGACCAGCAAGTTCATTTAATGTCGAACCAAATGCTGATATAACATAATTACATTTCAAACGTATTGTTTGTTCTTCATCTTCGATCCATTCACCTATTTGAACAAACAATGAGAACAACTAACTAATAAAAACTCCAAACCTGATTCATTCTGTTCAGTTTTAACAAATTCCATTGATGTAATCTTTCCATTTTTAACAAAAACTTGTCGAGGTGAACAGAATGGGAGAAATTCGCAACGTTCTTCTGCAGCAACATCAGCCTAGATTTAACGTAACAAAAAAAAACAAAAAGATTCTTACTAAAAATCTCGATAGAAAAACTCATTTACTTCTTCAGGTACAGCACGCATTTGATTAAAACCTTTTCGAAAACAAACAAATACTTTCGTTGCTCCACAACGAATAGCTGATGTTGCACAATCCATAGCTGTATCACCGGCACCAAGAACAACAACATTACCACTGAGGACAGGTAAAGATGCTTTACATGCACACATGCCTATCGATATATATATATAAATGTAGAATTTAAATCGAATAATAACTCGAAAAGAAAAGATCTACCTGCTTTGCTGCCTTTGGCAACAGCTGGAAGGAAATTTTTCGAAGTATAGAAACCTTCACTTGTGGTTAGATGTTGAAATATTGGATCGATATTTGGATTTGGTAGACCAATTCCAAGAAAAATAGCTTTATATCCACCTTCTTCAAGTAGTTTCTTAACGGTTAAACCACCGTCGGCAGTTGTTAAAGCTTTATTCGGAACGATTTTGACGCCTAAATCTTTCATTAACTGTATTTCAAAATTAACAGCGTCATACGGTAAACGATATTGTGGAATTTCCGATGAACTTAAACCACCGAGAAAATCCTGTTTTTCAAAAATTGTTAAATCTTGATAGCCAAGTCGAGCAAGAAACGTTGCACAAGATATCGATGCTGGACCGCAACCAATCAAAGCTATTCGACTTGAATATTTTTCATTCAAAATTTGTCCTTCGTCATTCGGATTACGTATTTGTGGAATACGCATTGATTTAAATATATCAACAGCAAATTGTTGTAATCCACCGATGTTAATTGGACCTTCTTCACTTGCATATAAATTGCAACCGCCAACACAGAGATCACTTGTTGGACAAACCATACCACATGTAAGACCTAATGGATTGTCCGAAAGAATAGCTTTCGCTGCTCCGTAATAGTTCTTATTCGAGATGGATGTTATAAACGATTTGATATCGATCGATGTTGGACATGATTTTTGACACGGTGCATCAGCACATTTTAAACATCGTGCAGCTTCACGTAGTGCGCCACGTTCGCTTAAAGTTGTATGTTTAACATCCAAGAAATTTCGATTCAAATCTTTGACACAACCACTTCCACACATATGTTCATCATTTCGTTTCCAATGTTTTTTATCTTTAACAGTTTGAACCGATGGTCGTGAATTGGCGAATTGTTTCGTTCGTGGATTTAACGCAAGAAGACTTTCGATATCCGGTGGATCTTTTGATAACAGTTGTTTTTCACTTGTACTTTCACCTGGCATTGTTTATACGACGTACGCTCTTCTTTCTCTAACGAATAAATGTAGGCCACTGCCTTCGTTTGCTTTCTTTTCGTTCTTAACAAAATAATAACAAGAAAAAAATCTTCGTGTATTTGTTAACCTCGACAAATCGATAGCTATATTTGCTTAAGAATAAAAAATAAATCTTATCTCTGCATCTTCGCAGTTTTTCTTTCTACCACATAATAAGAATGAAAGAAAGAAAGAAAGAAAGAAAGCAAATATACGTTATATAGAATAACATAAACTGGATGCTCGATGTCCTTAAATTTACATCGATGATACACTTTGATCTCGTGTTATGATTCGTTTATTTATTTTTTCAACAGAAAAAGATTAATTTGAATATCATTAATAAATAAAATACGACAACAACAATAATAACAACAAAAAATTAGATCTAGAGTCATTCAATGGAATACTGACAATTCAAAACAGAGAGAAAATATCTCGAGATTATATATATTTGACTACAAACACCACGAAAACAACATCAGCTATTGAAATGTAAGAGAAATAAATCTGATCGACAACAGAAGAAAAACGAATGTAATCCAATCTAAGCACGAAATAATATTTTTGATGATGCGCCACGTTTTGATTCTTGATCCTCGTGACTCTAAAAATAAAAAATGAAGCGATAATTACTTTTTTTCTTAATATTCTCATTAATAAATAAGATCGTACTTCGAAAATTAATGGTAATGATCGTGGAATTTCAGCAAGTTCACGCAAACGACTTCTAAAGACGAGAAGAAGAAAAATTTTTTTTAAAAATACAAAATACAAAATTCGACAATTCTTTTTTACCCAATTCGTCTTGTTACTTCAGCATTTCTCCAATCGCGCGTCCACAAACTAATTCGATCGCCTTTACTTCGAATTGATACAACACAACCATTGACATGTGGCGCATCTTCACCATATTGATCACCAATTAATGACAACAACTAATCATTCAAAATACTAATTATCTCAATAACAAAAAATAAAAAACACAAACTGTATAAAGCCAATAAGTATCTAATTCATTCGTTCGTTGACTTTTATTTAAATTTAAACTCCATCGTCCGCCCGAACGATTGTATCGATCTTCCCACATGGGTTCCTAATCAAATCAAATTCAAACGAAAAGAAAAACAAACAACGAGAATCTTACAATATGTTTTTTAAATAACCAATAATCACAACCTTGTGTCAATTGACTCGCTATCTTCAATCGATTAAAAACCGACCAGAAACTTTCAACAGTCGAAACCGTTGCTATTTGAACAAGATTATCTTTCCAATCGCAAGTTCGATCATTTTTAAAATACCAAAATGTCCACGAATCTTCCAATGGAAATGTTAAATCATTCGATGATTGAATAAATGTTTGCATTTCATGAATGCCATTCGTTTTCTCTTCGATTTCATTCAATGCAATTATAATTGGTAATGCTTGTTGAGGTGGTGGCGACTTTTCTAAAGGTGACAATGGACTAATCGGCGTTGTATACATGTCGTCCGATTGACTGTCATGTCGATCGAGTCGAAGATCATTTGTAGACATGAGAACACAATCGATCTAAAAGAATTACGTCGTTTGAGTTATGTGTTTTCTCTTTTGTTGATTTAAAAAAAAAAGTATCACAGAAAAAAAGAAAGAAAGATGATGATAATAAGGAACTGTTCTATTGCATATTGAATTGCTTATTGAGTTGCACATTTTCATTTTCAAGAAATCGAACTTTTCGAGTTAATTGTTCGAGATTTTTTTGATATTCTGCTGATTGTTTGGTTAATTCGGATATTCGAAGATCTTTTTTATCTACTAAATCTTTGAAATATTCAAGTTGATTTTGAAGATTTCGAATTAATTCATCGGTGGAATTTTCATTTGTTGTTGTTACAGATGATGATGATGATGCCGATTCATATGATTGTAAGGCTTTGGACATACTTGATTTAATACTATTCAATGAACGACCGAATTTATTAGCAAAACTTTTTCGATTCGGATATTTTTCCATTTTACGTATTATCGTTGGACGGGATTGTGCATCTAAATTTAGAAATGAAATCGAATTTAATAAGAATTCGATGTTGTTTTCTTCGAACCAATTTTAGTTGTTTGATCGACATCGTCATTTCGATAATTATTACTATTATCATCGAGTAAATCTGCACTTGGACAACGTTTTTTCTGATTATTTAAATCGGATATTAATTCCGAGTTGACATCAAGTTCGTTTTCATTTAATGAACCTGTTGCCATGTAAAGAGATGGTAATGATGATGAACGAGACGTTTTTGGTAATGAATTTTCATTTGTTGTCGATAATAAAGAAGAAAATGATGAAAAACCACTAGATTTTGTAGTCGAATGTTCACTTGTATCTTGACAAGAACTTAGTGGAAATAAATAATCACTGTAATCAATAAGAACTTTCAATAGTGGAACTAAATTATAACTAAATGCGAAGAATTTATTTTTGTTTCTCGAACGATTTTTGTTTGTTTGTCTTACTTATGTCCTCGAATCATATCGAGGTCTAATTCTTCACCTGGCCGAATGAGATTATTTCCGAAAACTAAAGCTAAATTTTCCGTATCCATTTTTGTTACTTCGACATGATCAGTTAATTTCTTTAGAAATAAACATAAATAAGCAAGAACGGCATAATTTATATTCGAAAGATTGGTTTCAATTAATTGTTTTAAATTATTTAAATCTTCTGCTTTATTATTATATTTAAATCTCGAACCAATGGCAAGACAATCATCGAACGAACTTATCGGTATAATTGGTTCGGGTAAAGATTGAAGATAGATTTTTAAAAGAGACGATATGGTTGCAGGCGAATGTGTAGTATTGAATTCGGTTGTTAGACCACGATCATATCGATCGCGTAGTTCTTTAACTGATGATTGTTTACCAGGTACACTAAATTGATTTTGAAAAATCATTCAAAGAAAAGAAATTTGACGATGTTTCTCTACCGAAATAGACCGACAAATGTCAAACCATATTCGAGTAGATAATCACAACATTCTCGAATGATTAATGGAACAAGTGAACTTTTATCACGAGAATATTTATAAGTTTCATCTAATGATTGTCCGAATATGCCTGTGAAAATAGATCATGAATATTGTAGAGAAAGAAAATCGTTTCGATCGAATAGAAACAGACCACCACCAATTCGACTGTATGCAGTTCGTTTTAAAGCTAATAACCATTCGTCAAAATCAGCTTTCGTCTCGACTTGTAATGAATGATTAATTGTATCTTCTTTTTAACAGAAAAACAAAAAACAAAATTCAATATCGAAAAATAACAGAAATTTACTGTCTGTTTTGATTTCAATCGTATGCACCAATGGACTACTACTACTACTGTTATTACTATTGCATTCGCTTGCTGATAAATGATCGTATTCATTAATAACTGTATCTGGTAAAAGTTTAATCCAATCTCGATATCTTGAATCAGCTCGTGAAGCAATAAATAGAATTGATTTATCCCAATCGATTATACAGTAACGTCGATGCCATTTTGTTTGACGATGTAATTTGATTTTTAATGTCCCTGAATGAAATCATTTCGAAACTCAATAATCTACTCTTTTTTTTTCGTTCAGTTTTACCTTCCTTACACACCGACATGGTTGATTGTTATTTTCTTTTTTTTTTGAAAGCTATTTGACTGATAAAAACATATTGGTTTTCATTAACCAATCAAAATCGAATGAAAAATAAATCATTAGAGGTTGAATACTGTTTTTTCATTGGTCCATGCAACGATGACGTTTTTGCACATACATTGACTCATACCTTCGTAATTTTCTCGATTAACTTCTATTTTGCTCGTATTTATTCGAATGTTTTTCTCATAAAACTACTGTGACTAATGAGACTAGTTTATTTTCTAACGATTGTTTGTTGTTTTGCATTCCATCTTGTTCAAGGTAAAAACTGAAATTTAACCGAAATGCATAAAATATACTCATTGATTTTAGGTGGTAATCAACATCGAAGTATTTTATTATCTGATGTAAGTACGTTAACATTGCACAAAGGCCAACGAACACAAGCCAGACGAGTTTCATCAATACCACAATTGAGATGCGTTGGTGGTTCGGCAAAAGGTCAATATGAACCTGATGTTGTACAATGTTATAATCGAGGAACCGATGGTGTAGATATTCAGGTAGGAGATAGATGCTATTCGAAATTAATATTTAACAAGAAGCTTTTTTTGTTTCGATTCTAGTGGGAATGTACAGCTGAAATGCCACGGAAATATAAATTTGGTAGATTAAGTGTATCATGTGAAGGTTATGCTTATCCAGAAGATCCGTATATCTTAGCTGGATCATGTGGAGTAAGTTGGATAGAAAAAAATGTTGATTCGGAAAATGAATTTTCTTGAACATCTTTTAGTTGGAATATAATCTCGAATTAACAGGTCAAGATTCGGGATATTCATCAAACGTTCGTCATTCGTAAGCAAAATATTCAACAAAAATTTCCAACATAGACAAATTTTTTCCTTTCACTCATAGATCGGAATCACGATTTATTCCATTTCTAATCAAAATCGCACTTATTGTCGGCATATTCTTCTTTGTCAAATCATGTTTATCGGGTAGCACTGGACGAGGTGGTGTTACACCCATGGCAGCTGGACCCGATCATCGTCCACCAGGTTAGTTACACTTCGATTTCTCAATAGAATATCTATTCATTCTCAAAATAGGTGGTGGCGGTGGTCCAGGATGGTTTTCAAATTTTTTTAATGGTGGTGCACCAGGTGGTGGTAATGCTCGTCGTCGAAATCCACCACCACCACCCGGTTTCCGTACAGATTTCACTGATGATGCTAGTAAGTTCACTATTCGACAATTTCTAAAAATCATTCGTTTATCAATTTAGGTTGTCATAATACTCAACAACAACAACAGCAACAAACAGGAACTGGTGGAAATACAGGATTTTTAACAGGTGCTGCTCTCGGTGCTCTCGGTGGTTATCTCTTCGGCAATCGAAATCGAGGGTAAACTTCACTCGAATTATCGGCTCATTCTCTAACAAATTGTTCTTCTATTCATAGATATAACAGAGCTTATCCAACAGGCACAGCCAATACTGGTTGGTTTGGTGGTGGCGGTGATACGACAACCACCTATCGACATACTCCTTCTCCTTCATCATCACCATCTTCGGGAAGCACGCATACCAGTTCAGGTATAAAACTGAATTCATTTAACATTTCAACAAAATCTATCTTCTTAGGTTTCGGTGGCACAACTCGACGATAAATCAATTCTGAACAAATTCGACATTGAATTTCTCTCATATTTAGCTAAGATGTGTCTTTTTCTTTTGTCTTTCCTTTGTATTCTGCTATAAACAAGCGCTCGTTCTTCTGTAAAATACATTCAAATTGCAATTTTCTCGCTCGCTCTAAAAAGGTCATTCGGTCAACATGTTTATACAACGTAAATCATAGATTTGAATTTAAGACGTGTAGCCCTAAAGAGGGCTGTTGGGTTTTTTTGTTATATCCAAAGAGTGATGTTATTCATCTTATATTCCAAAATGAGTAGTTTAATATGCAACCACTTATGATCCGAAACCGTAGAGTGTACGACCTTGTCGTTTGAGTGCGTAGACAACATCCATAGCTGTGACTGTTTTTCGTTTAGCATGTTCTGTGTATGTAACAGCATCACGAATAACGTTTTCAAGAAAGATCTTGAGAACACCTCGAACTTCTTCGTAGATTAAACCAGAAATACGTTTGACACCACCTCGTCGAGCAAGACGACGGATAGCTGGTTTTGTGATACCTAATCGAACGAGAAAAAGAGAAAAAAGTAATGATACATGAATTCAATCGAATCAATGAGCAAAAACATACCTTGGATGTTATCACGTAGAACTTTTCGGTGACGTTTTGCACCACCTTTTCCAAGACCTTTACCACCTTTGCCACGTCCGGACATTGTAGAATTTGTTTTAAATGTATACGAAATACGAAGAAGAGGATTTGAATATGAGAAAACAACAAGTTTAACGAGTGTTTTTATAGGCACCTTGCATTCAACACTTGATTGGCTTGTTAAGAAAACAAAGACTCAGTTCCAATCATTGGTCAGTTAATCGCTAACTTAGTGAGCCAATAATACATGTATGACGGTCGCGTTATATAAAAAGCGTTCGTTTCATCGTTCATCTCTATATTTCGTCATCGAAAAAAATATTTCATCGCTCTTCTTCTTCTACAAGATTTAACTAAATCTCATCAATGGCTCGTACCAAACAAACCGCTCGTAAATCAACTGGTGGCAAAGCTCCACGTAAACAATTAGCAACAAAAGCTGCACGTAAATCAGCACCAGCTACAGGTGGTATCAAAAAACCACATCGATTTCGTCCAGGTACAGTTGCTCTTCGGGAAATTCGTCGATATCAAAAATCGACTGAATTACTTATCCGAAAATTACCATTTCAACGATTGGTCCGTGAAATTGCTCAAGACTTCAAAACCGATCTTCGTTTTCAATCATCAGCTGTCTTGGCTTTACAAGAAGCTAGTGAATCATACTTAGTCGGTCTCTTTGAAGACACCAACTTGTGTGCAATTCACGCTAAACGTGTTACGATCATGCCAAAGGACATCCAATTGGCTCGTCGTATCCGTGGTGAACGTGCTTAAATTACATCAACGATGAAATTTAATAACTGAGATGAATAACATCACTCTCTCAAAGCAACAAAAAATAATCACCAAAACCCAACAGCCCTCTTTAGGGCTACATATTTTAAATTCAAATCTATGATTTCGAGTTATAAACTAACAGATATATAGATGAATGGAGGAGATTTCTAATTCAAGGTTATGTTTTTTTGTAAAATGTTGGAGATTAAAAATAGTCAACCAATGAGAGAATTTCATGTCGAAAAAACGTTGAAGTCACGATATTGCACAACAGTTGTGTATTTACGTGGTTTTTCTGTAAAAATCTGAATCTTGAGTGTGAATGTGAAAAAAATAAAGATAGAATTTCATTTCATACAACGACAAAAATTGATATTTATTTCAGACAAATCTGTAAGATACGAGATACAATATGTGGTTAGTTATATATAGAATCAATTCACTCTGACAAGACAACAAGAACGCGAATAACAACAAATTCAAATATCTAATCACGAATCCATATTTTTAAATATATAATATAAATAGCCCTAAAGAGGGCTGTTGGGTTTTAAAATTACATTATATATTTAATCATATGATGGAGAGTGTTGTTGATCATCTCCATTTAACCACCATGAATTTACTTAGCACTGGTGTATTTAGTAACAGCTTTTGTACCTTCTGATACGGCATGTTTGGCTAATTCACCAGGCAATAAGAGACGAACGGCTGTTTGAATTTCACGTGATGAAATTGTTGATCGCTTGTTGTAGTGCGATAATCGTGAAGCTTCAGCAGCAATACGTTCGAAGATATCGTTGACGAACGAGTTCCTAGAAAATAACGAAAGATAATAGAATCGATATAATTGTTCAAGAAGAAATAAACATACATGATAGACATGGCTTTCGATGAAATACCAGTATCTGGATGAACTTGTTTAAGAACCTTGTAGATATAGATCGAGTAGGTTTCTTTTCGTCGACGTTTTTGTTTTTTTTCACCTTTTGGTCCTGTTGAACCTTTGCTGGTTTTGGTGACAGCTTTTTTTGAACCTTTTGAGGGTGTTTGAGCTTTTGGCGGCATAATGAATGTATATCAATCGAGAATGACGAGTGAATATGAGAGCTAACATGTGTATGTTTCTTTGCTTATATAGACCACGTCAGTGACAACTTTATTTCACCAATCGAAATCGAGTTTGCTCGTTTTCATATTGGTCGATTTGAACCACTGCATCGTAGAAGAAAAGAGAAAAAAGAAAAAGTGCATGTGTGCACACATCGTCTGACCTCTATCTTATATTTTATTTTGATTTACAATAGGAGAAGAAAACGAAAGAGACTCTGTTTTTGTTACTTAATCATCATTCGGATGCGACCATAGCCAAGTTCGAGTATCAACTAATGCAGCAGTTGTTGATTGAATTGGTAAACGTTTTTCTAAATCATTGAATAGAAATGAAAATGCAAGTTTTAAAAAAAAAATCTATTTTTCTTCTCTTACGTCGAGATAATTTCTTTAATTTTCGTTCACCTGTGAAATACAAGAAGAACTAGATTTTATTCATGAGAAATTCTCGTTATTTTACCTTTAAATAACGCACTAACATAAAAAACAACAACTATTGTTGGTATAAAAAGTGAAACACCGAAAACAGCCATATAATCTGGATCATGTCTTCGACATGCATAGATCTTACTCCACAATAATCTCGTTGTATTCATCTAAATAAATCAATGATTTAATTGAATCAATCGATGAATGTTTTCTTCATCGTACGCTATCAACAATATCCATACAAACACGTTTATTCTCTCCTTGAGTTAATTGTAAGAAAAATTCATTGATATCATTGTAAACATTTAAACAAACCGTACAAACAGTTGTATTTAATGTGATATTTAAATCAACTGGAATAATTGGAATCATATGCTACAAAGAATGAACCAATATACACGATTTCAAATCTCAACATTTGTCTTACACCGGTTGTATTGAATATACAAAAATCGAAATCAGTCTTTTTCTGTGTAAATATTTTCGTATTTTCAGCAAGAGAATAACTAACTGTACCATTGATATCTTGATAATTAGCAAAACAAGCTAGAATCAATATTGATCTGATGATAAATTTGCTCGAAATACGAATCTTACTATCACAAAATGCTGAATTCCAAATATTTTCAACGAAAGAAATGAGTTGTGCAACAACTTGAATCGTATCAAAACTTTCGAGAAATAATTTACATGTTAATTTTCGATCGACATCTGAATATGTCTAAAATAGAGTTTGTTTGTCGTTTTTTGATTTGATTGAAATGTGAACACGAACTGTATCTAACAATCGAATCAGATCTTGTAAACGAGCATAATGATCAATACAACCTTCACATAATTTAAATGGTCTCGAACGACTTATAGCACAATTGAGAAAAGCTGATGACGTTTCAGATAGACGATCAAGTATGGCTAAACAAGGAGTTTGTACTGGATAGATTGGCTCGTGATAATTACAGTCAATCAAGGGAATTATCAAGAAAACGAACAGAGTTTTCCACCACATTGAGAGAGTGAGGAGAAACGTATTTAGAGAAAATGATGTGATGACTCATTTTGCAGCTGTTCGAGCTCGACCAATGACAAATGAAAGCGCTACAATCAGTAAAAAATCGAAAGAAAAATCATGAAAAAATATTGGAAATTGTCGAAAAGATTTTTGTTTATTAAAATAAAACAAATTCGAAAAACAAGAATCCGATTCGTTGTTGAACGTCATTCGGAGGTCGATAAAACGGCCAAGATTAAATCAATATACAGTATGGCTACAAGACAAAAATCTAAATTACTCAAAAAAAAACAAAACAAAACAAAAAACGACATTTGTTTTTCATTCGTTTACTTTTATTTTTCTAGAATTATGTCGAATAGAAATCAGACTCAGTCTCAACAGCGAAACGAGACTTCTGTAAGTCGCATTTCAACGAAATTTTCTTCTCGAAATTTTCATTTGATTTTCAAGAACGAACAAGAAAATGTTGTTGCAAACAATTCCGAACAGACACCGTCAACTACGAATAACGCTCAACCAGCTGCTGCTGCTGCTGCTCGTCCTCGGCAATCACCATGGGAAATAATCAAATCGTTTCTCGTTCGAATGGTATTCTTCTATTTCATTTCGCAACTTTTCCGTCGTTCATCAACACCGAATTCGGCTGGCAATGTAACTCTACCAGCGAATCCGAACACCGGCTATGCACCCGGCAATCTTTTCATCAAAGGAGATCTATTAGATATGTATTTGTTTATCAATGAAGACGAAACATATGTCTACGATCCACTACGAAAACCGAATTGGGAAATCGATGCAATGAAATATGGCGATTGGTCACAAGACGGAACTTATACGAAATTTGTTGAATTTCCAATTTCAAAAAACGTGCAAAATAATGGTTCACTTTATTTGCATGTTGTTGTGACCAAACACGGACTGTCCATTGATCCAAGCGAACGAGAGTCTCATTCGGCACAATATGTTTTCTACAAAAGCAAACGTAAGACAACAACCAACGAAAAAACGAAATAACCTATCCGATTGAATATATGATTTAGGTTTGAATAAATACAAAAAGAAAGTTTATAAAAAAACGAAAAATCTCCTCACTGGAGAAACGGAACAAGATGCTGAATATCAAAAAGTACAGTCGATTTGCACTCGATTAAGTTATCAGTTGAACGGACTTTTTCGTTTAGAAAGCCGATGATAATCTTGTTGAATTATTATCTCATTGGCATTCAAATATGACCGTGAATCTTCTCGATGATCAATCACCATGGACAAAAGGCACGATTCCTCCACCAATGGATAAATGTATGTTTGTTATTTACGAAAAGATCAAAGTCGTTTTTTAAATGTCAATGAAAAATGCTAATTTCGTAGATTTCGATTTCGATATGTACACTGGAAAATACTATCCAGTTTTATATTTAAATGATTATTGGAATTTACTTGCCGATTATTATCCAGTTAATAATACACTTGAGTAGGATTTAATAATAAAAAGAGAAAAACAAAAGAATAATCTTTGGTTTCTAGTAAATTAAATTTAACAATTACAGTTGCACCTATTCAATTATGGAAATGGCAAATGTATATTTCACAAAATCTCCGACAATCATGGTACGGAAATTTACTTGGTGAAGACGAAAATGATGATGATCAAGATGCAATGAAGGTAAAAATCATCCTATTTGAATAAAAATTGTCTTGAGTTTTGCAAATTTTAGCGTGCACTCGTCGAAACAAATCCATATCTATTAGCTGTCACGATTATTGTCTCGTTAATTCATACTGTATTCGAAATTCTCGCATTTAAAAATGGTTCGATTGTGTTCTTGTTTTCTGATTTTCTAAAAAACACTTTGTTCTTCTCGCATAGATATTCAATTTTGGCGAACAAGAAAATCTCTCGAAGGTTTATCGGTTCGCAGTGTTTTCTTCAATATATTCCAAAGTTTTATTGTCTTACTCTATGTTCTCGATAACGAAACGAATACCATGGTTCGTATAAGTGTTTTTGTCGGCATCTTAATCGAATTATGGAAAATCCCGAAAGTTCTTAATTTTCAAGTAAATTCAATTTGTAATTTTTAACCTTTGAATATGAACATTCTCTTTCATCAACAGCGTGTACCCAATGAGACATGGTTAGGATTTCTTCCTAAATATCGTTATATCTACAAGCAATCGTATACCGAGACATCAACATCCGAATACGATCGAGTACGTCATCGAAAATAAGAGAGAGAAAGAAAAACAACATGTTCAAATTTGATTTTAGATGGCATTTAAATATCTTTCATGGACGTTATTTCCATTAGTTATTGGCTATGCATGTTATTTATTAATGTATCACGAACAAAAAAGTTGGTATTCATTTTGTTTAAGTACTGTCTATGGTTTTCTATTAACATTTGGTAAGAAAATAAGAATTTAATTCGATATTTTGATTTTTCTATTCGAAATTAAGGTTTTATTATGATGACTCCACAATTGTTTATTAATTATAAACTCAAATCTGTTTCTCATTTACCTTGGCGTATGATGACATACAAAGCATTGAACACATTCATTGATGATCTCTTTGCATTTGTTATTAAAATGCCAACAATGTATCGACTTGGATGCTTTCGTGATGGTAAAAGAAAACCAAATCACTTCCTATTCTCAGTTGTTGTTGTTGTTTTTTTATTATTATTAATTAGATATAATATTTTTTATTTATCTCTATCAACGATACATCTATCCTGTTGATCGTAAACGTTTGAATGAATTCGGCACAACAGGTGAAACCGATTCGAATGTTGTTGTGCCAACGAACGAACACGAAACAGACGAAAATCAATCTCAAACAGCTGAACATGAAAAAACCGAATAGAATATTCGAGTTGTTTTTCCATGTTTAAACTTCGAAAAAAAGAAAACAAAATCTAGATGTTTGTGTTCATTTCTTGTTGTTCGTTTTGTTTGTTTGTTTGTTTTTTTTTAAATAGAAACAAAAATTGTTATTTTACATTTTTTTTTCGATTCTGTGCTTTATCTTCTATTTCGCAAATATACATATTAGATATTTTCGAATCAACTTCAACATCAAAGCAATAAGATTGGATCATCTAAAAAATAATTCCGCCAATATATATTTCGTTTATTTCAGATTCGCCTAGGTTTTTCTTCGCAAAAACAGATCGATTCATCATGGTTCACATGAATGTACTTGCCGATGCGCTTAAATCAATCAACAACGCCGAAAAACGTCATAAACGACAGGTCATTATTCGACCATGTTCGAAAGTTATCGTCAAATTTCTAACTGTTATGATGAAACATGGTATGACAATTAAAAGAATAAAAAATCCAAGTGATTTTGTTTGTTTCAAGGTTATATTGGCGAATTTGAAATTGTTGATGATCATCGTAGTGGAAAAATTGTTGTGAATTTAAATGGTCGATTAAACAAAGTATGAAAACGAGAAAGATTTTTGATGATTATGATTGAGAAAAAACAATGTATTTAGTGCGGTGTCATCAGTCCTCGATTCGATTGTCCCATTCGTGATATTGAAAATTGGACAAAAAATCTTTTGCCATCACGTCAATTCGGGTAGGATGAAGCATTTTTATGTTGTTTTTTTCTATTTGAATGATTTAGATATGTTGTATTGACAACTTCACATGGTATTTTAGACCATGAAGAAGCTCGACGAAAACATACTGGTGGCAAAGTACTCGGATTTTTCTTTTAAAAGAAGAAGAAGAAGAAAAAAAATCAAAAACAAAACAATAAGATCAATTATTGAACAATAACAGATTGACAACAAAAAGACGAAAAGAAAATTTACCCTAGTTTTCTTTCTTGTTTTTTGTACTTTGTTTTCAGTTTTGTTTTTTGTTATTGTTTGAATACGATTATGATCAACAAACAAAGAAAAATACAATAAAAAGAAACAATCTATCGAAATAAATAACAATATATCTATATATACAGCAAGAGAATGAAGGATGATTGATAGACCTATATATCGTATATACATATGTATGTATGTGTGTGTGTATTTTTAATCCTTCGTGTTGAATACACTGTTGATATTGTCAAGTGGTCAACTGCTACTTGACTTTGTGAAGGTTAGTGTGTGTCGCCTCATTGAGATAGAATTTCAATTGGCATTGCTTTGGGTTGTCTATTTGAACGACTGTTTCGTTGTTGATAAAGAAAATAAAGAAGAAAAAGAAAATGATGGAAGAGAGAGAGAGAGACCGAGAAGAACAATAAGGACAATGAAGCCGATAAAATAAGACAAATTCATTCGTTCCATTGACACACACATTTATTATATCGTCAAAAGGAGAAAATCTTATTCGTGTCTTGTCGTTTTCTCTTTTTTCCCCCTTCATCTTCATCATCTTTATTTATATAATAACTGACAAAGATCTCACTACGACTAATCATAAGACCTATGTTCTCTCGTCTCGTTTTTCCTCATTGTCGTTGTCCTAGTCTCTTTTGCCTTCTCTTCTCTTATTCTTCTTTTACTCTAATTAGAGTTTGATGAAAGCGTAGATACAAGATAGAGAGTAAGAGAGAGCAAAAAAAAAAGAAGAAGAAGAACAAGCTCATACATGCATACGCACACACACACACCTTCCGGTCCGTTATGTAAACTAATGTGTACGTTATTCATCCAACGACGAAGGGCTCTTTAATGATCTTTAAACGTATAGAAAGAGCCCATCGATGTTTAAACGGTAAGTAAAGAAAAATAAAACACAAACGAACGGACCACAACCGAATAGTTTCCGTTCGATATGTATCGAGTAAAAGCATTGATGTCATTTCCGCCTACATACGTCGAACTGCCAAACAAGAGGAAAAACTTGAGTTAAAGAGATAAAATGTTGCTATGCATCATACGTGGCTTATGGAATAGCAACGACAAATTTGTTTCATCGACTTCTTCATCTCGTCGCTCGACTCGATTTCTCTTGTGTGCGTATATGATGAATTGTCTTAGTATGGCTGTCATTTGGTCCCTTTCATTCTTGTCGACATTGGACTGAGGGTGATCATCGATCAATATGGTTACATTTGCTCAACAATGAATCAACATCAAATGTGTCATTTAGTTTTCCTTTTTTATGATTGTATATATGCATTCAAAAAACAAATATTTATTAAATCTATCAAACATATCTGTCTATTAATATGATAAGTATTGATTTTTTTTATTATTATTTATTTTCATTTACATTTGTCGGTCTTGAACAAAGAGTAGAAAAAAAACAACAACAAGAACAGTCGTAGATACAATTCTAAATAGATTAAATTTTTCTTTTCTAATTGATAAGTACAAAGATCTTCGAATAATTCTATTGAGATATTTTTTCCGTTTTATGCTAATAGTTACTCATTTCCGCTTTAATAATATGAAAAGAATTGCCGCAAAAGAAAGAAAAACTAATACAGTTAGACAAAGAAGAAGAAAAAACAAAGTTAATCGCCTTTCGTTCTTTGTTATCTTCTTGTTTTAATACGACAAAGAGAGAGAGAGAGAGAGAGAGAGAGAGAGAGGAAAAAAAAGTTTACACATGTATTTTGAACTACAAGTACTATTTAAATTAATCCTAATGAAGAGGAAAAAAAATCCGAAACCTACAAAGGTAAAATAAGAAACATTGTGTATGTATATTTATTCTATACAATCGTACTCCTTCGATGGATTATGCACGAACATCATTATTAGCATATTACACGACGAAAAACATACGGACAAAAAAAAAAACGAGGAATAAGTATACTTTTGCCGTTAGGCACATATTGAGAAACTGTTTTTCCTTTCAGCACCTTATTTTTTCTCTTCGCTTTCTTCTTGACTTAAGTGTATAATAAGAAGTATTAAGTAGTTTTTCTTTGACTCTCTCTTGTTTTGATGATGAGCAGATATACTTAACGTATATCATTGGTTGTGTAATATATCTATCTATCTATCGATATGTGTATGTTTAAAGAGAACAGGCGCGTTTGTATTTAACGATCTCTAATCTAAATGTGTGTACGTATGCGTGTGAATATGATCGAGTTACTGTCTGATAAATAACACTTGTTTTAATAGTATCGGTAAATTCAATTTAGATTTCTTTTATTTGAATTAATTTTTCGAAATAAGAAACGAAAAAAAAAATCGAGAGATAGAGAGAAGAAAAAGAGAAAGAGAAATCGAGAAAAGAAACATACATACATATATGTATATGTATATGTGTACGTATGCATACATACGTTCGTATGTCGTTCTTTCTTCATCATAGTTGATTATTACTAGCATGTACTGGATTACTGGACACTATTGCTATAGGGACTAAGTGATTCAATTACTGACCCACTGCGAGTTATATACGTATGCTTTGTTCTCCACCTATTTTCGTCTTCTTCTTTGAAGTTAAGATTATTGATTTCAAATGATTTTTTTTTGTTCTTATCTAAGAATTTTCATCATTTGAAAGCTAATTACTTTTGTAGTAGGACATAACGTCATGTATTTTATAATGTCTACAGAGACATTCGAGAGAAGAAATATTTTGATAAATGAGTCAATTGAGACACATTGATCTCGTTAGATTAAGTTAAATAATAACTCAGAGAAACAAACAAAAATCCGATGACAGATGTTCTGATTTACGTTGATCATCTTCAAACATTTATCTTGAGAATTAAAATTAAAAAAAAAGAAATGTCAGAAGAAGTATTAGTATTTTCTTTTATTAACATATTCTGTTGGCTTTATCTTTATGCCAATCAAAAAAAGAAAAACTAGATAGGAAAAAAAACCAGCAAAGATTTATTTATTCGTCTATCGTTAGTTCATCAAATCAAGTGCGTGTATGTATGTGGCAGCTGTGACATTTTCAAGTTAGTCGTTTGAACGCGTTCATTCATATGGAAGGCTAGACGTAAGTAACTAGATGGGCATGGTAACAAGAGATTTGTATAGATTGAAAATGATGACGACGATAACGATGACTCTTGTTACTCGATGTGAATGACATATACATGCATATATACACATACATAAATATGATTGTACCTGTTGTCGCTCAACAAAGAAAGACATATCCAGACATATGACACGTTCAGGTTGTATGGAAAGAGAGAGAGAGAGAAGCAGTTGTAGTCATACTGATGCCGACGACGAAACCTTTTCAATCAATGAAACCTCGCAATTTAGTCTTTTTAGTTCAATACTTGTCCATATATATACACACACACACAAATATACTCGAAGATTGAAAGAAAAACACGACGAAGTCCAAGTCCATTCTCATTTTATTCGATGAACAATGACGATGATGATGATGATGATGATGATCAAGTAAGGTTGAGGGTGAAGATAAGGAAGTTGTTCAACAGTATAATGATCAAGCAATTAGTGTGAATTCTACTCATATCATTTAGTTAATTGTCGTTCAATGTCACATCTCGTTTTTGTTCTCTTTCTTTTTTTGTTGTAATATTTCTCTTTGTTCGTTCGTTCGTTCATTCGTTCCCATACACAATATGAAAGAAAATACCATCGATTACTTCAGGTAAATCGTGCATACGAACACAAAAGAAGAATGAGAAGATGGGCTGTTCTTTTTTTTTGTTAAATTAACCACAGGGGTATGTGTGACACAACAGGTTTTGTTCTTGTCAATGTTTTATGGCACTTTTTGTAGAATAGAAAAAAGGATTTCATTCTTTTACTCTTTTACATTTAACAACACACACTGAAAAATCACTTCACAACATACAAAATGAAAATTTGAGTGACAAACGTAATATTTTTTTTCTTTTCTCATTATCAGATTTAGTCTGCTCCTGATTTTATTCTTCGGCAAGTTAATGGACATTTTAGGTCATTCGAAACATTTTTTGATAATTGCTCGACAATGTTCATCCATTGATTTCTTCACATTTAATTTTTTTTATTGTCTGTTTTTCAGATCATTTTCTTTCTTTATTCTTCTTTATTCTATCGTACAATGTAACTTGGCATCAGCTTGCATAATAGCTTACTTGAAGGGTCACATGTAAAAGACGTTTTACTCTCCCTTTCTCACTCATTTGTCTCCATTTATATATATATATATATTCAATATTTAAACAATTTCGCTCATTTTTTCCTCAACAAAATTTTGACCATGACATCACATTCAACGAATAAATACTTTACACGTTCATCATCACCGAAAATAAATATTAATAAGCATAAAACAAATTCTCTATTAACATCTTGTTGTACTTGTTCTCGGTCACGAGATAAATCACCACAATTAAAGAAAAATTTTACAAATGAAAATATTAAATCAGATGTGCAAAAAGGATTTTTTAAACGTATTCAATCATTTAAAGGTATGACATACTTTTCGAATAAAAAAGAAAAAGAAATTAAAAAAAAACTATACGCATATCTACTAATTTTGAATATTTAAGCACAAAAACGACAAAGTTCTGCTCGAAAAAAACAACTCGCTGCTGTTACAGCTGTTGCAATTCAAAGTTCATCTGCAATATCGAATGGTTATTCTCTCGTTGATAATGAACGTCTATCGAATGATTTCGATGATCATTATTCTCATGAAACACCATCATCATGTCAACAACAACAACAACAACAACAACCCGATACCTATCCTGTAACTTATTCTCATCGTTTAATTCGAAATTCTCAATCAATTCCATTATTAAATCGACATGATAATATCACGACACGTATTAATTCAATTCCATACGGTATTCGTGGTTTAAATAATGGTATTGATTCGTATTCATTCACAGATATTGAAGTTGCTTCATCAATAAATGACGAAGGCAATGAACGAGTCAATCCTATTTCATCGATATTAATGAATATCGATCGACAACATGATGATGAATATCAAAGTGCAACACCGAAAAGTTTTGCATCGAAAGATTTCTCATCAATGGCAACCAATCTGTCGGCATATTCAACGCAAAGTTTACTTCGACGACTTATTGATAAAGCTCAAGTTTTAAATGAATATTACAATGATATTTGTACGAAAACAAATGTTCATACTGTTGTACGCAAACGTTCATCATCGACATCGACGAATTCACTTTTAGGACGAACAGGTGCAACGCCACGTTCGTTACTTCATCGTGATCAATCAATTGAATCTATACGAAAAACTCGACGAAAACATCGTAGTATCTATGATAATATGTCAACGGATAGTTCGAGATTCAATCTCTATGCTGACGAAGATAATGTTTTAAAAGAATTAGTTCGTTTTAATAACGATATTGATTTGATTTTAACACGGTTGGAAATGGAAGGTGAAAATATTCAACAACAACAACAACCAATAAATAGTAATGATGATGGTCAACAACGACATTCACTATCGAGTACACAATTGTTACTTGATGAACAAGATCAAGAAAGTACAATAACGAAATTAGATGATTTGAAAAATCTTATTCAACAAACAAGCATCTATCCAAGTGATGATTCTGGCCTTGCGGCAAGTCCACAGATCAATGATCGGTACGTTTTCATCAATTTATCATTTTTGATTTCCTACTGTGCGTAGATATTCTCTTATCAGGCAAAAAAGCAAATTGATGTGCTAGAAATATTATGTATAGATGCGTATGTTGAGCGATTGAGAGATGACTGTTGTCAAACATCCGACGTTCTTTCTTATGACATTATTATTTATCCTTTCCGAACAACGAATCGATTGACTTTATTCGGAAGATAAAACTAACTTTGTCTGTGTATATATATATATAATCATTTGCATTCGATGTGCATTCAATTTCTCGAGAGATTCGATTTTGTTCGGTTAATCTTCATGCTTGATCATACTAAATTATTATCACTGTTATGTTGTTGTCATCGGCGTAGTAGCCACTTGACTCTTTCCGTTTTTTGGTGAACCGAGAAAATAACAAATAGGAGAAGAAGAAAAAACGAGAGAGAGAGAGAGAGAGAGAGAGAAAGACCGATGTGTCTAAGAGATCAACGAACAGTTTTATTCAAACAAAGTTGTAGAACAAGTTGTTAAATAAATATTTGTTTCTAAAGAAATTGAATTGAAAAAAGAAGCAAAAGAAGAAGAAGAAACGTTTCTCTTTTCTTAAAAACTCGACATACACACTGGCAGCAACTATTCAACTCGAAAATTTTAATTTATCAGTATTAAGCAATATTGTTGAAGAAGAATGTTGCACGATCAACAGGTAAATCAACAGAATACAACTAGATAAAATGATACTTCAAATCAAGGTTATGATTTCTCCGAAATCTTTTTCAACATTCTTTTTTCTCTCTCTCTTTCCTTTTCTTTCTTTTTATTGATCGATTGATTAATCGTTAATATACCAATATACTGTTGACATAATCTTTAGTTCTATTAGCTTCGATGACCTTCCATTCACAAGACATATCTATGCGAAAAGAGAGAAAGAAATGTTTCTTTCTTTTTTTTTCTTATTGATTTGATAATAATAATAGATTTTATTAAAAGATTTCCATATTGATATGAGAATATTGAACGTATGTAGATATATTCGAAAGTTTTCTTTCTTTCTTTCATTATTTAAAATCGTATATTTATGAGTTCAATCACACATGTTATGACATCAGTCGAATATAATATTAGACATCTATTACATGAAGAAGAAAAAGAAAAAGAAGAAGAAGGAATAGACAGTTCTGATTGAATTTATTTAAAACTCCTTCTTATGCTTCTTCTTTGTCGTTTTTTTTTGTATGTACATCGAATGTTATGAAATGACGAAGAAAAAAAATATAATAAAAACGTGTATTCATTGAACACTCTTGTTATTAACACTAGTTGTATAACTGTTATACATATATTCTTCTCTCTCTCTCTTTTTCTCTTTTTCTTCTTGCATACCAATCGATATAATCTTCTTGTATTGTTACTGTTGTGTATATGTATGTGCGTGTATGTATGTGTGTGTGTGTGGGTCGACAACGACGATTTCGAAGGTAATACGCCGCAGACAACGACGTAAGACGATACAGTCTGATAAAACTTGGCACGCGCGCGCATGCACATACATATAAACGCACATATCCATCTATAACGATTAGTGCCCTTCTACATTTCCCTTTATTCTTTTCTCGCGTTCTCTCTTGTTGGTGCTGATGACGTATTTTAGTTGATCGGGCATGCGTACGCAATCGTTGCATCATAATGATCTGTCGTCAATCGTACAGAATGTTAGAACAAATTTTCTCTCGTTTTTTGTTTCTTTCACTAACATTCATGAGCACTAACATTCAACGATTACGACGTCATCAACATAGAACTCAACACTCTTATCATAAGGTAGAAGAAAAGAAAATTACTTTCATATAGTATCTCTTTTAGTATGAGAAACACAATAGGATCCTAACTAACGTCTCTTTTCTATCATTTATTGTACTAAAATATGTCAAATTTCAATGTCCTTCATTCTTTTGTTATGATAACCTTCGAAATTGGCTTTTTTTTCCTCAAAAGATGTGAACACATACACGCATAGCTTTTCTCGCATATGTATATCTGAACAATCTAAAGGTTTCTCTTCTATTCTACCTTTACATATTCATCTGAGTGGACAAGGTCAATATTTCAGTTAAATAGATTTTCTTCAAAATTGAAATTTGATGTTTCATTCATTAAAGAGTTTTTTTGTGTCTTGCATTTTAATCGACTACAAATACTTATTTATATGCATATGTATATATATATATATATACACATAGAAAAAAATAAAACAAGAAAAGAAAAGGAAAGAAGAAATAGTAAAACAGTAAGGTTATTGATCAATGTTCATCTCCGTTTTTCTTTCTCACACATAATGATGAAAAATATACACAAAGCTACTCGTCGTCATTTACCCTCCTATTCTCTCTTTTCTCCATTCTCTCCTATCCGTACATAAATCAATTTCGAGCCTCGAGACTCATACAACGATATATATATATATATATGTATATATACTATATATACACATATACATTTTCTCGTTCGCTTACGCACACCTAGCTATACACATAATCGATGTTAATCCATTCAGTGAACCTGCTGATTTGGTTGAATATCGATATGTCGTCAAGCGTGTATATTATTTAAGTATATATTTGATTTTTAGAGAAGAAACTGATCAGACAAATCTTCTACCATCAAACGAAATAATTACAATGCGTACGAATACAAATGAAATCAATATACATTTACTACTTTCAAATGATATCAATCGATTGAGAGAAGCAGGTTTGAATATATTTGAATGAGAAAACGAAAGATCGACAAGACAGTTCATTCGAATTTTCCTTTAGCCTTGTCAAAACTATTGAAATTAACTCAACTCAATTGCACTCATGATAATCAACATCATCATTATCATCATCATGAATCAATGTAAGTCGAATAGTTTTTTGAATTTAAAGTATTTGATTTAATTTTCAACAAAAATAAATTAACAATTAAGAACATTAGCCAAATTAAATAAACTTCCTAAAGCAACAACATGGAAAGGCAAACGTGTATTCGGCGTTCCTCTTCGTGTTTATCAACAAACCACCGGACAAATACTTCCTATAGCTATAACAAATGCACTACAATATGTCCGTATGAATGCAGGCAAATGTGAAGGTTTATTTCGTAAGCCAGGTGTCAAATCAAAAATTGATCGTTTACGTGCACAAATTGAAACAACCAATGATTTAAATATGGATTCATCATATGAAACAATTAAATTCGATGACTATCAGCCGTTTGTTGTTGCCGATGTTATACGACAATATTTTCGTGAATTACCTGAATGTTTAATTCCAACATCGATTACACGTTTACTATGTGATTTAATTAAATCATTGACACAAGAAGAACAATTATTAGCTATACGTTATGTATTTTTATTATTACCAGACGAAACACGAGATGTTTTAGAGACAATTTTAAGATTTCTACTTGATGTTTCAATACGATCTGGTAATAGTCAGGTAAAAGATAGCCAGAGCGAGAGAGAGAGAGAGAATTATTTGCTATTTTTTGTATTTATTTAAACGTAGATAACTTGTCGAAGTTTAGCACGTATATTTGTACCATCGATATTTCAATCCTATCATGATATGCACAATACATCATCGAAAGTTCTTTGGTGGAAATGGAAAAAAGATAAATTAGATGCTATTCAACAAGAAAGTGAACGTTTAACACTTGAACTTTGTCTTATGACAATGATACTTAATGTTGATTTACTTTGCCGAGTAAGAATAAGAACAAATACCGATTCAATCAATGATAATGATATTTCTTTGTGTGAATATTTAGGTACCAAGTTCACTTAGTGAGGAATTAAAATTACCAACAATAAGAAAAACTAAACGTCTCGATGATCTTGTTCGACAAGCTTGTAATGGAGAATTTCATATGAAAAAATTCATAGCTAAAGATAGTGAACAATTTCTTCAAGTACGCTAAAAATTGAAATCCAAACAAATAAATGTCACTGTTATTTCGCTTTAGCGTTTATCAAATACGAAATTTAAACATGTTCAAACGAATATCGATGGTGTCGAAGTTGGCATACATAAACCATCGATAAATAATTGTGATACTGATGAAATCAATCTGCCACTTTGGAAATGTTCAATTGAAATTCCGAATACCAATGTTAAACAAGTTTGCCAACGAATTCTACACGAACGATATCTTTGGGATAATCATTTTGCTGAAAGTCGAACAGTCGAAAAGATCGACGACGATAAAGAAATTGTGCAATATGTTTTAAATTTTCTTGATCTCGTACCTGTTCGATCATTTTGTGAATTTCGGTAGATAATCAATATCAATAATCAGAACACATTATTTTCTATATTTTTCTCGATTTAGTTTTTCAAAAAAAATTGCATCACGTTCTGTACCTGATGCTAACGCTATGCTCATAAGTGCAGTTTCAATCGATCATTTACAAAATCATTTTCTACCAGGAAGCATTGGCAATACCAAAGATATGCATTATTATATTACACCTTCGACAACACAACCAGGACATGTTACTGTTACTCAGATAGCCTCTGTAGACTTCAGGTAAAATCAATCATTGATTTGTTTGTTGTTTTTGTTAATCGAGAAATTTATCGATTGAATTCATTTTTAAGTGGCCGATCATCTCAATGGTATGAAAATGTATTTGGTTATTTATTAGCACATAATCTCATATCACTACGAGATACATTTACAAATTCGAAAATAGTTAAAGTTTAACAAATATAAATCAAAGAAAAAAAAATTATCTTCAAATTGCATTCCTCCGTTGTCTTTTTCAATGAAGAAGATCTCATCGTTCTTCTTCTTATTACAAAATAGAAAAAGGATTAAAATAGTTTCTCTCTCCTCGAATTTCATTTGAACGAGGAGAACAATTGTATTAGTTAATCCTTTACTTATTCTTATTTTCTCAGGAGACCGTCCTTTAAATTCTTTTGTTTGATTCGACTATTCACACTAAGCATTTATCTATATGTGTCTCGTCTTTTTACTCCTCGATTTCTTTTTCTTCTTCTTTTTTTTTTGTTTTTGATCATTTTAATCGTTCTCGATAATCGTTTGTTTTCTAACAGATTTCTTTTTCTTCTTTTTTGATGTTCAATTTTCTCTTTTCGTCGTTTTCTTTTTCATTTTGCTATTTCAAGTAAAAATAATAAAAACAGTTGATGAGATAAATATCCGATGAAATTATTCAGATATGATAAACAAAAAAAAAACAAACAAACATGCGAAAGAATTACAAGTTTATAAGACTCTTAAAACACACTTCAAACAACAAAAACAACAACCGGATCGTATACAAACAATTAAAGAATGTGTGTTATTACATATTTCGTGTTTTAGACGAGTGCTTCTTTCGTTTGATTATAATGTATGATGCATCGATGTTTTTTTCTTGTACTACTATGTCCGCCACTGATTGTTGTATATTTATGTGGACTAAGAACAATGGCAATAGGTTTATAACGTAGACTCCGACGTTGATGTGCAATTGATGTAAACGATTTGACACTATGCCGTAGACTACTAAAACGACGTAATGTTGCTGGTGTTTCAGGTGGTTTGAGTTGACATGTTTCGGATTTGGCTTTTAAATGATGATGATAATCATTTAGATCATAACAAGCAGAACGTTTACTGTAACACGTACCCATTTTTAACTAGACATTCAATGAAAATACATTTTTGTTTTGGGTTATTTCTTTAAACTACATACTGGTAATGTTTGTCAATCATTGTGATTGTCAAGGTCACTTGAAATAAAATGACGAAAATGAAGGAAGTAGACTGTGTATACAACGGTCAACGCTAATCAAGTTTCAATTCAACGGTGACCGTGTGTACGTGTATTTTGATTTGATTGAACGAAATGAGAAGAGAAACGTAAAGCGAGATGACCGATTTCGAATCAGAAAAGGAAAGTGAAGACAAAATGAAATTTTCTTTTTCTCTCTCTCTCTCTTCGCCTTTCGTCCTACTGTATTCTTTCGATGTATTAAAATAGTTTAACTATTCGAATATGAATTTAACCATGACAATCATATGATTACGTAAAAAAGTTCACTTGATAATACAATTTATCTTTCGTCTATCTAATCAATCCTTTGTCGCTTTTGCTTTTGTTCAAAAGGTGATTGTAATTGTTCACAAATAATCTAACCTTTAACTCGAAAAATTCAAGGTAAATTCTCGTCAAAAAGTCATTTCGATTACATGTATGTTATCGAATCTCGTTTCATAATTAACATTCGTCTGAGAAATTCACGAAAGTATTCTTTTAATTGATCATTAAAATGATTGTTGTTGTTTTTGAAAGGAAAAACAAGTATTGACATAAATTTTCGAATGTTATTTGTTCGTTTACATCTCTTTTTTTTTGGTTTTGATTGAAACATTGAAATGAAGAAAGAAAAACATAAAAAGAAAGAAGCTGTTTTTGTTGTACTTGAAGTATGATTGAATAAATAGAACTCGAAAGAGAGAAATGTTCATCGTTGTTTTTCTATTTAAGATCTCATTTCTTATCTAAAGAAGATAGTTGATTTAGAGAAAGAAGAAGAAGAAAAAAAACAAACAAACAAACAGAATATAGAGAATAAGTAGTAAGAATAATTATCATAAGAAGAAAAACTGTAAAGTGAGAGAAAAATATTTTCTGTATATTAATTTCGTCGTGTTTGCAGAATAGTTGTTGGCCGAGTCGAAGGTGGCGATGAGCCATTTGTTATACCATTGGTTTCAACTGTAGTCAAACCATTTTGAGTACTTAAATCTCCTACACTTTTACTCTGTGCAAGACCATTTTCATTCGTTACAGGAATATCGACAGCAGGCTCTGTTGCTGTCGAATCGATTCCATTGGATTTAAAAGTTGTAAAACGCGAATAAGCATTTGGATGACCATTGTATCTCGATGATGAGATATAAGGTGATGATGAACTACGATCAACACTTGATGAACGTGCTGCACGTTGCGAATACGTATTATGTTGTTGAGGAGTTGTTGTTGTTTTTGTTTGATTTGTTTGAGATGAATTATATTCATCTGTGATTGTGTCAACAACTGTTTTCATCGTACCTTCTAAAAGATTTCGATATGTTTCGATTTCTTTTTCCAATGATGTTTGTTTCGTAATAACTTCTTCGTAATCTTTCGATATACGTTCTTGTTTCAATTTCATTTGATCGATTTCATTTTGTTGTAATTGTTCGAAACGTTTGTTTTCGTCAACACTCATTTCGAGATTGATTTGCAATTCTCTTGTACGTAGTTTTAGATCGGCATTTTTTTGTTTCAATAGACTACTTTCAGTTTTAATACGTTGAAGATCTGTACGTACACGATCTTCATCTTGTTTAATACGTTCTTGTTCACGTTCATTTAAGAATAAATGTGCTAAATCAGGATATTGTCGTGCAATATTATCATAGTCTTGAGTAAATTGAACGTATAATTCGTTACGTTGTTGATCGTTTTGTTTTTCGAAATCTTGTCGAATCTTTCTTATAGCACTTGATAGTTCTGATTTGAACATATGTGCACGATCATTGTTTGAATTCGGTGCAAATATTAATGATGTTTGTTTGAGATCTTGCAATTTTTGTTGATGTTGATCACGTAATTTCGTTAGATCTAAACGTAATTGTTTGATTGTTTGTTCGGTTGTTGAACGTGCAAGTGTTTCATTGTGTGTTTCATTTTTGGCTTGAAGAAGAAGACGTTGAACATGTGTTATCAATTGTTTCCATTGTGTATGCTCATCATCTTGATGAGCAAGACGACGTTTATACATGAGTATATCACCTTCGACAGATGATAATTGTCGTTCGATTTTTTCGGTATCATATTTTGAGGAATCACATTCTTTAAATGTTTGAGTAAGACGTTGTCTCAATGGATGAATTGCATTCTGAATTCGAAAGAGAAAAATGAAAAAAAAAACTGTTTTTTGATTAAAATAACTAACTTGTGCATCTTTGGCAGCATAACTAAGTGTATTTTTGTCTTTGAAAAGTTTATCGACTGTTTCTTTCAATTGTGCAAGTTCATTTTCGAACATTGTCTTTATTCGTTGACAATTATTCTGTTGTTTTTCATTGAGAAGAGTAGTTTCCATTTGAACTTTCTTATTTTGTGCTTCTAAATATCGAACTTTTTCGACATAATCAGCAAATTTATCGTTTAATGTTGACAGTTCGAATTTTTCTTTTTCACGTGTTTGATGAAATTGTGATGGTTTCGGTATTGATAAGCCTGATGTCAACGGCACCGCTGCCGCCGATGATGATGATGATGGTGCTGAACGATACATTGATGATGACATTGAATATGAAGATACTTCAGGATATAAAGGTGAATTCGAACGATAGGAATAAGATGTATGATTGGGTAATGTTTGTGAACTATATGGATTTGTGTATGATGTCGAAGATGACGAGGATAATGATGAGGTTTGAAATATTGGTAGAGTACTTTTCAACGTCGACATTGAATACGGTGGTGGGAGGAGACCGAGAAAATTGTTGCTTGGTGCTATGTCTATCAAGGAGAGATGAAGAAATAAAATTAGAGAATAATACGAAAGTTTTTCTTCTTTTTTTTTTTTTATTTGAAAAAAGAAAAGATTCGAAGGCATCGATTTGAATAATTTACCTGTATGCTAAAAAGAAAGAAAATTGAGGGAGACGATGTGCATAAAACGAATAGAAGAAAAAATTACCAGATGTGTGATAATTACCTGAGTTAAGAAATATGTGAGGAGAAGAAGAAGAAGACGAAATGAGAAAAAAGATTTTTTTATTAATAGTGAGTCAATAGTTGTCCGCGAATGAACGAACGAACGAACGAAAGAAGATCTGTTTTCTTTTTAGTAAAAATCTACATGATCCAATTTCTGTCTTCTTCATGACCTTCTCAATGAAGACATAGATTAAATGAACAAAGACACATAGACACAAAAAAAAACTACATAAATACACGCAATTTCAATTTCTTTTCTTGTCTTTTGGTATACAAATCAAAGTATTCAATATATTAACATACGTTTCGTCTATCCATCAATAGTATTAGTAGTACGTTATATGTATATGCAAATATATATATATTATTAGTCAATTAATAATATGTATCAATATTACCTGAAGTTTCGTTGGTAGTATTCATATTTGTTTGCTCGTTCGTTGTCGTTTCTTCTGCCATTACTTTTTTTATACAAATAAGAATTCGAATATGTTCGATTTTATTTTTTGGCTTTTTTTAAAGGAATATTTAACTTATTTGTAATTATATTTATCTACATTCAAAGTAAAGAAAAAAAAGAAAGAAGAGATTTGTTTGTTTGATGCTAAACAACGACCTTTTCCTAAAAGTTATTTCTTCTATTAAAGACACAAAGAAAGAAAGAGAGAGAGAGAGAGAAAATGGAAGGTACTGCTTAAACTCAAGCAAACAGTGAATACAGAGACACATGTATGTACATACACTTGATAGATTTGTCTTATCTTCTGTAGGGCTTTCTCTTTCTCTCTCTCTCTCTCATTTTCTCTTCCAGTCAGTGACTAAACGCGAGAGATCTTTGTCGATGACAAACAACGACTACCTTTCGTTTTGCTTACAAATGCAAAACGATGTGTAATTTTCTCCTCTTTTTTTTTCGTTTTTTTTCTCTATATGTTGAAGTTGACATCGTCACACTCTTCTACACATATTCACGTAATCGATTCAAGCGTAGAAGAAAGAAGAGAAGAGAATAACAGTTGTGATGGTTTATATATAGGAGGATACAGTCTTGAACTCGAACTACAAGTATTGCCGATTTCGTGCATCTCTTTGAATATATTTATCTATGCACTTGAAAAACGAGTACAAGCGGATGCTTATTCTTCTTTTTAAAATATAACTTTAGGAGAATAAAACAAAGAACGTAAAGAGAAAAGAAGAAAGAATTCAAATATTGGTTACATGGCTGTCGCTATCATTGTTATTTATCAAAAATCCACTGTTTTCTTTTTTTTTCTTGTATGGTTCCATTGTATAAAGAAGAAGAAGAAAGAGAAGAACAAATTTAATACATAAGCAGCTGCAGTAATAGCAGCGGTAACAGTTAAAAGGATAGAGGAAAAAGTGCGAAAGCGAGCTGTATGTTTGCTCGGCCAACGAAGCAGTTCTTCTTTCAGGGACAACACGAGTGTAAGTACAAACTTTTTCTCTCTCTCTCTCTCTCTCTCACTCACTTACTCACATATGTATATTCTTTATTTTACGATTTCCGCTCGATAACTTGCAGTGCTGAGAGGATGTATTGAGAAAAAAAACGTGTCAATGAAAGAGAAATGCTGATTTAGGATTGAAACCACGAAAACAAAACAGAGCGAATTTTTTTCGAAAAACGCATTACGAACGAAATAAATGTTTAAAGAAAAACGACCGATGAAAGAAAACGTAAAAAAACGAGACTATAACAAATAATTACATATACACATACAACACTATTGTGTACCTTACACATCAATAGAGAAAGAGAAACACAAAAAAAAATCACACGAGCTTAACACCAATTTTTAAGACCTAAAATACATAGGAAAAAAAAGAAGACAAAGAATAACAACAGGTGTGTCTTCGATTACCTTCGATTTGTTTTATTGATACGTTTCATTTCACATCATTAGACAGAAATATTTCTGTCAAGTTCTTATGTCTTTTTCAATGGTTCATTTATTTATGAAGGTTAAATGTAACTTAGTCATAGACAATATGTACACACATATACGCATAACTAAATATTTATTCAGAATATATTAGAGACTATTGAAAGAAGAGAGTGTGAGAGTGAGAGAGAGAGAGAGAGAGAAAGAATATCTTGAATTCATTCGAAATAAAAGTTACATGATATTCTCTTGAATAAACAAAACTAAAAACGATCAAGACAATGAAATAAAATCGATTAGCTTTTTTAAATATATATATAT
>ERZ778019.375-NODE-375-length-90893-cov-13.109095_pt1 | contig 90893 bp, 84 predicted proteins | sample MGYA00375749_ERZ778019 | MGnify/ENA primary metagenome ERZ778019 (study PRJEB29350, sample SAMN05389821) | bioreactor metagenome | isolation source: Ammonium sulfate bioreactor | place: South Africa: University of Cape Town | collected 2014-03-17 ... | reverse complement strand
GACATTGTGGTTAAAAGCCACACGCTCTACCGACTGAGCTACCCGGGCTTGTTATAAGATCTTCGATATATGATCTTCTTTTTCGAGTGTTTTCTGATGAAAGATAAGGAAATTTTAAATAATTTATGACTCTGTTAACAACCATATTTTATTACCGATTCCGGTATAAGCATTGATGATCTTTGTAGCAATATATTCTTTTATATTTATGATTTTTTTGTTTTCATGACAATAGGAAATATAATAGAGTATTCATGATGAACTGTATGACGTCTCATTAATGCTAAATTTTTGCTATTCTTTCGAACAATTAGAACAACAGAAACAATGTCTGAGTAAAATGCTTGAAAGACTGGGAAGAAAACTGTAAAGATGCACTTTTATTGATTTCTATCTACTTCAATAAGATTAGTTTTTCCTGCTTTTTTTTCGAAAGCTATATAATATTTCTTTCTTTCAAAATGTACTCGAGTAGCCTTGAGGGCAATTTCTCTGCTTTTATACAAATAGAAATGACCTTTTCCTTGTTTGGAGTGTCAATAATCTATACAGAATAATATTTGATTTATTTATAGTAATAAAGAAAATAATATCTTGATGTTTTTTTCTCTTTTGATTCGGTAACACATGCTGATATATGATTTATATCGATTTTTTAAAAACAGGTCCATGTACTTATAAATAAAAGCTGTTCGTCGTTTGTTTTTGGCTGACAAAAATCAAATGCACTTTCTTCGTCTAAGTAGTATATGGTGACTGATTTTTTAAAAAGTGCATGTTATTTTTAATCATTTTAGAAACTTAATCAAGCAAAAGTAACGCATCTTTTCTTTTGCTCGTCGATAGAATTGAGAAAATATAACCGAACAGAATGTATAGAAAACAAATCGTAGTTAAACATGACAAGAGTAGTAATCGTGCATAGAAAAAAGAATATATATATATATATATATATATATGGACATTGTGTTATGGTAAAAGAATGAATAATTGTTGGGCATATGTTCGAGCATGTGCCGAGAGTGTGATACTATGCATCTTTAATAGAACTAAAGAAGAGAAAAAGAGAGAGAGAGAGAGAAAAAGAAAATGAAGTCATGATCAAAAAACTAGAAGATAGAAAATTACCCTATTTTTTTCTCTTTCGTCTTATTTTTATGATTATTACTAGTTCTGTTAATCTGTTTTTTTCTTGTGTTTGAACGTTTCACACATTTATTCTTTACTTTAACCATGCTAGAGAGTAGAATTTAAAATATAAATAATCATTCTTCCGAAAATTATAGGAGGAATCATTTCTCAACTACCAAAAGGTAAGTCAAGCAAATACGAATAACTTCATTTGATTGTAGTTTCAAGTTAGAGAGAAAGAAAAACACTTTCTATGTACGCAAAGGAAATGAACAAAGGAACATTTATTTATTACAAAACTTTTTTTTCCCCGTTTTCCTTGACGTAGACTATTAGCTTTCTAAATAATCATATCAATATTGAAAGAGAAAAAGCCGCTTATCAAAGTATGTAGAAACTTTTTCTCATGCCTTGTAAATTACTCGACATAATGACGTAGTTAAACGTTAAATAATTTGTTACCGTTTTTTTTTCTTCTATTTAGTAACGTTTAATAAAAAAAAAAAGAAGAAGAATTTTGACGAATTTTATTAAGTCGACACGTCAGTATGCTTCTATTTTTTTAATGCCAATCTAAAATAAATATGAGCTAGATTAGCTAAACGAGAGAAAAAAGAGTCCAATGCACACTTGTCAAATAGTTTTTTGCTTTTTATTATTTATCCGTCATATTAGTCGACGAGGTAATTCTAATGTTACAGTTCGTCACAGCAAGAATGACTTCTTCTTTTTCAGATAACACGTTTGTCTGTCTTCATTTGAGCTCTCTCATGGAATCGAATGAAGATTCATTGCCGTTTGCATCCGATTCGAACGAACGCTTTCGAATGATACGTGAACTCGGTTCAGGCACATACGGTCGTGTTATGTTAGGCTTAGACCGAGATTTACAACAACGATGTGCTTTAAAAATCCTACAGAAATCTTCAACAAAATATCGAGATTTTCATCGTGAATATCACTATTCACTCTTACTATCCACACATCGTTCAATCATAACGACCTATGAAAATCGTTGTTTTCAAACAGCAGATGCATATGTTATCGTTCAGGAATATGCACCACTCGGTGATTTATTCGAATCGATTCCGCCACAACGTGGTCTGCCCGAACGAGCTGTGAAAACGATCATGAAACAGATTGCATCAGCTCTTGAATTCATGCACGATAAAGGATTGGTAAGTCATACGAAATTTTCTTCCGGTTAATCAACAAGAACGGAAATGTAACATATGAATAATATTAATATTTCCTTTGTAAACAGGTGCATCGTGATGTTAAACCAGAAAATGTGATTATTTTCGATGCTGATTTTCATAAAGTCAAACTCATCGACTTCGGTATGACGAGAAAATGTGGCTCATACGTCCGACGTCTCATCGGCAGTATACCTTATTCTCCGCCGGAGGTTTGTACAGCAACTAACAACGATATTCTTGTTTCAACATCGATGGATGTTTGGGCATTTGGCGTTCTCTTATTTTGTAGTTTAACTGGTAAATTTCTTCCTCGATTTTCTATTTATATTCTATTGTGTTTTCAGGTAATTTTCCTTGGGAACATGCTCAAGAAGCTGATGTTTATTATAACGAGTACATTCAATGGCATCGACAACATCAGATCCATCGTCGTTTTCGTTTGCCTTCGCAATGGTATCGATTTACGAATCGATTGATGAAATTATTTCGAAAGATGTTAGATCCTGAACCGTTAAAACGATGTGAATTGAATGAAATCGGCAAATATTATGATGATCGATGGATAAACGATTGTGTAAATAGTCGTCGACGTTCGTCGAATGAAGACGAAGGCGTCGAAGAAGATTTCTCGTCATCAGGTAGCGGAATCGAATTGAATTCCTATCTGACAAAAACGAAAACCCAAACCGATTTCGAAGAATTAACACAAATCATGAGAAATTCGTTGACAAGTTCGAATGAAAATCGACAAACAACGAAAACATTTTGTTAACTGATAGTTTCGTTTCTTGTTTCAAACTCAATTCCGAGTGCAATTACTCTATTTTTTTGTTTCGTTTCTCTATTGTCTATATGTCAAATAGAAATCCGTCCGATGTCTAAAAAAAACAAAAAATGCACACACACACATACGCATTCAGCAGCAAATCAATCTTGTATTTATTAATTGTGCTTATTTAACAGTTCGGTTCTTTTTCTTTTTTGATGGATTTATTGAAATAAAAATTCTAAGAATAAGAGAAATTTACTATTTTTTGTTGTTTCTCATCGAGCAATTCAAGCGACGTTTATATTTAGAATATCCGGCATGTTCGTCGGTCCTCGAAAGTCATGCCTCTTTTTTCTTCTCCTTCAATAATCAATCATTAAATGTATAAATCATGAAATTTCTTATCATATTTGTTTTTCATCAAGGCTTGCAATCGTGTTTCTTATTGCTGCAATCCAAATATTGGAATGATGATTTACTTGTTTTTTAAGAAATATAAACTACAAACAAACAAAGAAAGAAAGAACAAAAAATAGATATGATCATTGCATTTGTTTAGATTGACAATCGTTTTTGAATTTTATCTAATTGCAGATACGATCGTTGTAGAGCAACATTTTCATCTAATTCTTGTTTCGATTGTAATGAATCGAGTATCTGTTCACGTAACGATCGTACAACGATCACTTGTGATTGTAACATGGAATTTTTCGTATTCGAAAAAAATGTTTGTTGTTTACGTTTGAATTTCGTTTTGCATGACGCTGGCAAACATGATGAAAATGATGGTTGAGCACGACAAGAACACAACGATAAATCACTTGTACTATGACCCATTTGTATACGTTGTGGACCGGCAGGTCCAAGTAGAGACGGTGTATCTTCGTCGTCTTCTAATGTAACTAGCCGACCATTTGACGAAATAACATCGCCAACAACACGAACTTGTTGTCGACGACGTTCTTCCATTTCGTATCGTTCGTGTTGAGAACGTTTAGTGTTCGTTTCAACGAAACGTAGAATAAGAAGATTACCACTCGAAGCGACAATTGTTAAACCGGTTAAAATAAACATTATACAAAAGAGAATATATAACCAGCCTATACTTCCGTAATCATCTTTTTGCATAGGAACTAAATCTCCAAAACCTTTGAATTCAAAAAAAACAAAAAAAAGTCGTTTTTCTTTTGTCGTCTTTCATTTATAATCAATTGATTGTTTGTCTTACCAATTGTTGTTCTAAAAGAAAACAAATGATTAATCGAAATTCTATTAATAATTTCACGAAACAACGATTTCCTTTTTCTTTTTCTACATTGATAAAACATGATACATATGCATAAAATTTCCATAAAATCTTCATGCATAATTCTTTTCGTTTCTGCGTTTTTTCTTTCTCTTAACTAATATCAACAATCGACGACAACAAGTACTTACAATGTTAATAAACAATAATAAAGTGCATGAAAATAGGACCATTTTTCATATAGATGAAATACATATGCGCCTGTTATAAGTGTTAGAACAGCCAATAAAGCTTCACATATTAACAATTCCATGGCTGTCACTTGTGGTTCACGTTTACGTTTAAATCGACGTTTAATTCGTTTTAAAACGAATGTTATCAAACTATTTAAACGTTCACCAACACTCTGAATCATAATGAGCCACAATGGTATACCAATTAATGCATAGGCAATCGTTACAGCACGGCCAGCTTTCGTATGAGGTATAGCATGTCCATAGCCGACAAGAGCCAGTACAACAGTTGCATAATAAAATGATCCAATGAATTTCCATTGCTTTTTTTTATATTGATAATTTAATTCAATAGTTCGTGCAAGAGTTCGAAAGTCACTTTCAGTCATATTATGTTTTTCACGAAAGTTTGTTATGAGTGCTGTTAAATTAGCTAGATTATGTGCTTCTTGTGTCGATTCTAATTTATCGAATATAGCTGCACCAATAACAAGATAAACAAGTGTTGTTACAACATAAGCTAATGTACGATAATTTTGAATACGAAACGGTGTTGTCGAAACTGGTGGTAAGATTAGATCGGGGCCAGTTGGCCTAAGAATTATCAAAATCTCTTTTGTTTCATTGGCTCTGTCTTTCTTGAAAACAAAGAATACATTACATATTTTAATTCAGATCATTGCGTCATAGTTAACATAGAAAAAAGAAGTCAGAATCTGATCGATGTTATGACAGCTGGAATCTAAAATAAGAGAAGAGAAATATATATCAAATGATATGTCAATGATAATGAGAAATATGAAGCACCTGGATTGATCTTTTAACATTCTTAATTCGTTAGATTATTCAAAAAATAACAAATCATAATTTATTCTGTCAGTCGAAAAGCAAACTGAAACCATAGATGGCATTTATCGATCAAGTTATGTATAAACAAGCAAATGAAAGATAGAGAGATTGGAAGACATGTACAAAGAAACCCATCATAATTGGATCTTCGAGGCACATCTTTATTGATAATCTTCGAAGAATTAATGTGCAAATTGAAAAAAAGCTTTTGCATACTAATCGATGCGAAACAAGAATAAAGGGAGTTCGAAGAGGAGGAGAAGAAGAAGAAGAACAAAGAATAAGAAAAGCATTGACGAGATCGTTTCGATCGTTTATTTCTTTTGATAAGATATTCTGAAAAACTCTTTAGAGCATCATCATTCGATCTCTTTCTTCTAGGACATCGTCTGATTGGAAATTCTACTCAATACTTATCATGGTTCGATCGTCACCAATCGATCATAATCTAATAAAGTAAACTTAAGAAAAAGAGAAAAACAAGAGACAAACTAGGAGACGACGACGAAGAAGAAAACGATGCGAGAGCAACGAAAGTGAACGATGGCTCGTGACATTTTCCCCTTTATCTCATTCGGTGCTAATGATGATCGATGAATGAACATAAGCGGCAAATGTCTTTCGACACGCGCATCTAAATGTGAAAAGAAATAAATACAACAACTAGAATCTCTAATAACTGTCATTTCGATAAATAGACAAGAAGAAATCAACTCAAATACTACTGTTTCTCAATATATAAGAGAGCAAAGAAGAAGAAGAAGAAAAAACCGAACAACGACACTTAAATTCTATATATCCATACTGTTGTTATTATTATTATGACTATTATTATTTCATTCAACTACATCCGTTCGGCGAGCCATCTGATACATACAAACTATACGTTCGAATAAATATTCTCCATTGTTAATTTGAGTAGAGAGAGAGCGAGTAGCTAAAGCACACGGTGTATGAGAGAATGTAATAATAATGAAAAGAATAATGATTGCAATGAAAAATGAAATCGAGAGTACTGAGATTGATAATGATTTTCTTTGTCTACGATAGAGATTTATTGAAACGAACGATTGAATCTGAATAGCGATAAATACAAGAAACTAATTGAGATATTTACACGCGCTCTATGAAATTCTTTTACATATTACAGAAAAAGTCCAATAAGAGAGAAAGAGAGAGATTTCTCGATAGATACTCGTATTGCATAGTATTCTCATGTTTTCTTTTTTATATATCTATCTCTATCTTCATCTCTCATGTTCTATGCAATGAAACGAGACGATAAGAAAAACGACATTCGTTGTTCTCTCCTCCTCCTTTTTCTTCTTCTTCGTCTCCTCTCTTGCTACTATTTACTGCTACTCATCAAATAAATACCATCTAGAGAAATAGCAAAAAAGAAAACGAGGAGGGGAAGAAGCAAAAACGAGGATGACACGAGCAATCTTTTTTCTTTCTCGTGTTTTTTAAATGAACATGCAACAATAACAGAGACTACAGTAATAAAAGAACGGAAAGAAAAGATAGTTTGCTCTAGTTGTTTCCCATTATTATTATTTTTTCTTTTCAAAATTGCCAAGTATTAGCCTTATAGATATGAACGACAACAGTAACATATATATATATATATAAAACTAGACACAATACACACGCAGGATAAAAGAAACAAGAGAATTACTGTTGAAACAAGAGAGAGAAAAAAAAGAATAAGCAATGTGTGTGCGCTTTTGTTGAATAATTTGCTAAATATAAGTGTCATCGTTTAACAACTAAACAGATAGAATCTCAAGTGACAAATCAAACAAGAGAAGGCCATTGCATTGTTATTGACAGGCTATTCCCAATATTCGACAAGTTCGTTCGAAAAATAATTTCTTAGCAAATTCATACAATTGAATATCATCAGAATTGATTTGCTGGATTAGTGTCAATTCATTGTCGGTTAAATTCTCTCGAAGGAAATGTTCAGTTTGATTATTAACTAAATCTTGTTGGAGATAAAATTCAAATGAACATGTCGAATAGAATTGACAGATATATGTGCGTTCAAATAAACGTTGACTTAATTCAAGATATTCAGTTAAACCGAAGAATTCCATTGATTGAAGATTTCTTTTTGCACTTTCAAGATGAATTAAATCCGAATAATTCAATTTCGATGAAAGACAATTGATTTTCAACGAAGATAACATTCGTGTTTGTCGATTGATTGCCGAATTAAATGGACAGAAAATATAATCTGTTAAGTTACTTTCTAGAAATATAATCAGATGCTTAATATTAAACAATAGAATTGTCGTACTTTGCCAACAGGAACTTTGATTTCGATATTGTTGAGCTCTTTGACAGGATAATCTTTCTGAAAGCCATGTTGCACCACGGAGATTATGAAGATATTCACTTAGAAATCGTTTAATTGGCTCGCGAATAAGCGTTGCATAAACAAATCTAAATGGAAAATCGGTTCGTTTGCAGTTTTTTTTGTTTCAATAAAAATAACGGAACTGTGAAAAGAAATTGAATCTAATCAAGGTCAGATATCAAAATATTCATCGCATGACTTTTAATCAAAATTAAAGAATGTGTAATTCTTGTCTAGAATTGAATCTGTAACATGCAATGACAGAAAAAGATTTCATGAGTCGTACTTTCTTGGATAGAATCCGTATTCTAAATTGAGTCGTGTGGGTAGACAACGATGGTAATGAGACCAATCGGCATGAACACCACACAACCATCCGACACTGAATCGACTGATTAGCCAAGGTTGTTGATTTTGTGAACAATTACAACGTAGTTTACGTTTGATACGACGTGTTCGATTTGTAAATGGACACTGACAACTCGATTGATTGCCGAAATGTAGTCGACGAACAATCGAACGTTCGAATGCTGAACCGGCTGTTTTTTGTATGTGGATAAAAACTAATGTTCGAAGTGAATTTGTCGAGTGAATATCATTTGAGAAAAAGATTTGCTGATGAAATTGATTTGTTAAATAGATTAAAACGATGAAACTAAGACAGAGAAGAATGAATACTAATTTCCATCGGATCATTTGTATTTCAACTTATCCTTGGAAAAGAAATTGAAGAATGATGAGAAACAGAAGAAGAAAAAAAATAACAAATTTAGACTAGTCGAGCAGTGGCATTGTTGACCGAAGAGCATTTCTCTCTTTTCTTTCGCGATCATCAGGTCAGAAATAAAGCGAACAAGAGATAGAAAGATGAAAAACATCTGTTCAGTTCATACACGGAAATTAGTTTCAACAGAATTTATTTCGAATTAACATCAAAAATAATTTACATAAATTGTTTCTGCTCTATCGTTAAAATACAACAACAATAAACAATCTTGATAATTAAACTTCATCGTAACGGCCACCGCGAAGCGAAGACATCTTATGAACGTAACTGTTCATCGTCGAATCATTGATAAATCGATGAGTTTCAGGTGTTGGCGGCACTGGCGGACGTTTCATACTTCGCATAGTCGATGTTTGAGGAGCCTTGAGAACAAAAAAAAACAGACAGTAAATACAAAAATCGAATATTTTATTGTAAACCTCATATCGATGTGGACTTGTTTGAGCATAATGTGAATTCGTTGGTATTGGTTTGTACGCCACTGATGTATATAGACAGCATGGGGACCAAAGGAATGCTATCACTGATCCAATTAGAGATAAAAGTGCTTGAACAAGAGCTAAAGTAAATGTAATTAAAAGTGTTAAATTAATAAATGTTGCTTGATCATCGAATGGAAAAAATATTTGTCTGGAAATGAACGGAAAAAAAAACACAAAATCAAAGCTATCATAAGAATTCTATGAACTAACGTTGAAGGCATCGTTGTTGTTGTTGTTGTTGCCAATGGTCGATAAGATCTCGATGGATAGGCTGATATCGTTTGCCAGTAATCAAGTGTATGCATGATAAGAAGACCGATGTAAATCGATGAGGACATGAAACTTATTATTGATGATATACAAATAAGAATTGCCTTGAAAAAAAAGCAAAAGTCTAATCGATTTCAAATTAATAGATTTTTTTTTGTTTTCTAACCATTGATTGTCGTTTGAATAGAGTGTAGAATACGCAAGATATAAACGGGATAATTGTCTAAAGAGAAAAAAGTCAATTTAATCACGTTTTTAATTATGAATACAAAGTCCGAGAGATTGATTTTTTGAGTGTAAAAGAGTTGAACTAACACTATTGTTCGAGATCATCTGTCAAACAATAAATATTTCCTCGAAAGGGCAACATAAGGATTTAAACTCTCATCAAATTTGATATTTGCCTATTCTTCATTGTTTCATTAGTTAAACTTACTAATGCCGATGATGGATAAATAAACCATATATGAATATCATCTTTGGTGAATTTAATTGGAAACAGATTTCGTATTTGAATATTTTCATTATGTTGAATCGTTCGTTCGATAATATATCGATGTGTAATTGTGACGCAGATCTGCGCTAAACCAGTTAGAAATAAGAAGATTCCATAGATAAGTAATGTTTCAGCTTGTGCAAGAAATGTATAAGAATATTTGCGTGGTGTCATTTTGAAGTATTGACAAAGACAAAATGAGCTAAGGGAAATGTTGGAACTGTTACTTTGCTTGATCTTGTTTAATGAACATTTCTCTTTTACTGTCTGTCTGTCGGTCTTTTTTTTGTGTGTTGCTCTCGTTTGAGTAAATGTAATGAAAGAGAAGAGAGAATGAGACAGACTATATATAGTAGTTGAACGAACGATAGAGAGAAGAAAAGAAAAGACTATAGAGTGATTTTTGTCATGAAGCAAAAGCTACAGGACAGATTTTTATCTTTGGTCGTCGATGAACTTGTATATGTGCTAGTTGAACGAAGAAGAAGAGGAAGTATTACGATGAACTCTTTTGTTCTCTTAGTGAATGTATAGAGTAAGAAAGAAACTGCATCATTCGTTGTCAAAGGTGACACACAAGGATGTCGTAGAGAGCATCTTCAATGTATAAGGAAATGAATGTGTAGAGAAAATAGTCGAAAGGAAGTTATCGAAAACGAGTTCAAGATGTTCATGCACAAGCATCCATCATGATCAGTCTATATTTATTCATTTCTTGAAACATCATCTGTTTCTATAATTGTTAGACTAATGAGTTTTTCTTGGCGTTAACAAATGAAATATTTACATTGACTTAAAATAGTGTTCTGTTCTATGTTAGACCTACGAGCAACTCATTTTAGCTTTATAAATTTTTAATCAATCAACATAAATGAGAAACATGCAAGACAAATCGAGGTGCTTTAATTCTCCTTCTCGTATTTCATGGTGTCCTTTTGTCGTTAATTGTACGTTTTGAAAGACGATTAAAACGATGAACTGCAAACCGGAAGTAACCTTTTGATTGATGATGAACTCATCAGACATTCTAACTATGCACTCCATTAACTCTCAATAAGACTGATTATTCTATTGATGATGCAACATTTTGTTCAGTTTTCCATCAGGATGAACAACAGTATCAATTAAATATTTTGTTTCATCTTTGATTTTTTATTTTTTATTTAACAATACGTAGAATCACCTAGGATGACTATGCGACAAGATATTTAAAACTAAAATAAATATTTATTAATTTATTTCGATTGAATGAGAACTTTTAATCATCATCTAATTCGATAATTGGAATAGGATCTGATTTTGTAATTGTAGTTGTTTGTTCAAATGATTCTAAATGATGCAAAAAAGAAATATTATTTCAAAATGAAAAGATCAGTGAAATTTACGAGTACGAGTTGGTTCATTATCGGATTCATCTGAGTCATCCGACCGACTCATTCTTCCAGCTGATGTACCGTTTCTTTTCGATGATTTCTCTTCACCGATGCCTTTCCATTGTCCGTTTATATCGCATTCAATCGCTTTAATATCTGATGAACATTGACTAATAGTATCAATAAAAAACTGATCAACAAATAGATCAGTATATAATGCTTGTTTATTGCAAACTGGACAAAGCCAAGCTTAACAAACAAACAAACAAAAGAACAATTTCGTTTATTGTGAACTGGATGATGATTTTTATTAATTTACTTGGTTTTTTTTCATTCATTCTCAAATAACCTTCGAGATCAAAACAATGTACATGTTTGCATGTCCTGGCTCGTCCGGGTAGTTGCATTCGTATACGTAGTGCAGGACATTCGAGCGGCAAACGAAGTGAACTCGATGCAAATTCTAAATCATCATCGATTTCTGTTGATCTCTGTTGAACAGTGAGAGTTTGAATAATTGCTTGTCGAGTTTCACTGGCTAATCGAATCGAACTTGGCCGTGTTAAACGAGCCAGTAATTGCGGTACAGTTTTACGTTCAGTTAGATAGACAGATGCAATATAAGTTGGCAAAGGTACGGACGTATCTTGAGTGAACCAAGAGATTTCAACGAGATTAGAAATTAACGGACATAAACGACAGTATTCGGTTATGTCAATTGGTCGACCTAGAAATTTTTATTGATAAGATAAGATAAGAACAGAAAAGAAAGAATCGAACCTGGTCGAATAACATCGGAGTTTGGCTTTGCTGTTGGCTTTGGTTGAGGCAATGGGACAACTCGATTATTGACAATAACGTGTAGATTTGCTGGTAGTTTGTCCATTGCATACGGGCCGTTGTTGGTTGCATCACCAAGAGTTGTAAATCGAAGTAGAATCTGCTTTCGAAATTCTAATTTCGATTGATCAGGATTGAAATATGTCGATGTTGACACATCTAAATCGATTGAATTTTCGATCGACAACAACAACAATTGAGTTTTCCCTTCTCACCTGACGCTTGTTGAGCAGTTAAGAGGAAATAAAAATTCGCTAGACTTTGTGTTCCATTTGGCAGCTGTTTGATCGATGGGATGGGAAAAGGTGGTGAAATTAAACATAGATCTTCATTGAATGTCAATGGAAAAAATCGAATATCGATATTTAATTGTTGTTGATGAGTATTTTTCTTCAAATCTTTGGGATAAGGTATCGTCGGTAGATCGCCTTGACCGAACCGTTTATTTGCTAATTCATCGAATTTATCTCGTAGAGTTTTCGATGATTTAATCAATTTAAAACAATTTTCAACGAGATCATACCGTTTGCCCGTTCGAGATTGACCAGCAAATGTTAGCAGACTTTGTAGATCGTTGATGGAAAAAGATTTTAATTGTGAAAATATTTGTTCGTCCGACATAATCTGGAAAAAGAAACGAAGCATAAAATGAAAAACGAATTCAAATACTGTTGATTTATTTGATGTGAATATCACAAAGCAAAAGCAATTTAGATTTTCTTTTTCAATTAATCATCATCAATGAAAATAACGTCAGTTGATGGACAATTTGATAGAGTTCGACGGAATTCTTCGTGTTGAGCTTTCGGCGGAACGACAGGTCGATATGCTAAATCACTATTAATTATAATTTCAGTTACAGTTTTATCTTCAATCGAAGACAAGATGAATTTCATATAAGTATCGATTTGAAGATCTTCGAAAAACGCGTATTTATTGCAAACGGGACACGTCCATTTATTCGACTTTTCGTTTAAACCTAAAGAAAAACAAAAAAAGAACTTATTCGTTTATTCGTTCGACAAATATGATTTTACTGATATAATTTATTAAATCAAAACATTGCAAATGTTGACAAGTCGTTGCTCGAACTGGTATTTTCAACCGTCGTTGATCAATTGGACAGGTTAATTTCAATTTCTGATCGCTAACTTCAACGCCAAGATCATAATCATTGGCGTGAATCTTATTCAGAAATTCGACGAGATTTTCTCGACTAAAACACTTCGACTTCTGTAGAATATATTGACAAAGAGTATCGGATGTTAAATGTTCGGCAAGATAGATATGTAGAGCGTATTCAGCGCCGAAATATTGCTGATGTAGATTCGTATTATTCACATGATAGTTCCAAGCCATTTTGATCTCATTTTTAAGCATAGGATTGAACATACAGTTCGATGTAATGTCGATTTCTCGACCGGTTCGAACAAGATCAGTGAATTGCCGAGTGCATGGTTTTGGTGTTGGCAGATTGGTCAATGCATTTCCATTGACATAGATGAGTAAATTCGGCGGTAGATTGTCATCGTATCTGCCGTTGATTGTCGGCGGTTTATCGATTCGTGCAAGTCGAAGAATAAGACATTTTTTTGTTTTATGTGTGTTCGTTCGTAGATCGAGATCATACGAAAGAGATAGTTCATTGCAAGCATCGACTGACAGAAGAAATTCATCGTGAGACAAATGTTGTGTTCGAGTGTGATCGTATTGAAAGATGTTGTATCGTTCGTGGACGCAGCGTATCGGCCGATAGAATGGCAGCGGCTTATACGAGATTTTCTTGGGTAGGAGGCGAATAGATGACGATGGAAGAGAAGAAGAAGAAGGAGGTGGTGGAGGTGGAGGAAGATTTGGTGTTTGAAAATGTTGATTTGCTGGACGAAGTTGTGATGGAACAGGAGAATTGAATGGAGTTTGGAGAGGAATATGTGCACGAAGATTTTGAGCAGTAGCCGCTTGAATTGAACTCGGTGTTGGCCGAAGTAAACGAAGTTGTTGACTGATCGCTGGTGAATGTCCAGGGAATCGATAGTTCGCTGAGTTTGTAGTAGTATTATTATTATTATTGCTGAGCCGAAGATTTTGTTGATTAATTGAATTGATTTGCGCCTGATAGTCAGTCGGCGTTTGTCTCAATGCGTAGAGAGTCTGTTCGATTTCATTTGAATTTGTTGCACTGATTAAACTCAAACATTGATCAAATAATTCTACACGGGAATAATGCTGAAAACGATGTGGTGCGACTGATCTTTGCACGTGTTTGTTGAGAATATATCTTAGTTGATCATCGGTTAGTTCTTTTAATAGATGAAATAAACGTGTATGATTATTTCGAGAGACATACACTGAAGAATTGCTAATTGACTGTGGCTGCATAGATGACTTTGAAAAAATAGACAATATACATATATATTTTTTGAAGTAATACGCTGTACGTACTTGACTAATCAAAAATGATTTATTTGTAGATTTGAGAACCAATTAAAATTCGAGAGAGAAATTTGATATTTAAACAAAACTTTTCAGTTCTTTTTTTTCAAGACAAAAATTTCGAAACTAAAATTAGAAATCTCGGCTTTTTTTCTCTCTTTTCGATAAACAAATTCACGACATCTATTGAATTGACTTGGCAACGTCTTTCTGTCATATGTCTAACTCACGGTTTAGTGAACAATTGAAATTGAATGTTGAATCTCTTTGTCAATTATTTGCATCATGTAATCAACATTATGCACTTCAATGCAATACCGATGGGCATTTTTCTCAATTGATATTTGCCAGTGATCTCGTTCGAACATATCGATGTTTATCCAAGGAGATTTCACCGATTCTCATTGAACAGTTAACTCAATTTGAGAAACTCTTAGGAACCAATGTTAAAATATTAACATATTTTCTACGAGATTTCCTATTCGATGATGAATTTCATCGATTAACTCATCAAGAAAAACGTGTTCTTCTCTCGGATATTAAACAAAAATTAATTTCAATTCAATTTCAAACAAATAAACAAACTAGTTGGACAAAAGAAAACATTAATATCGAATTATTAGTCGGACATATACTTGACACTTTACCAAGATTAATTTTCGATAGAAAAGGTGTCTATCATCAACTCATTTCAAATTTACTCAAACGTATGTTTTGATTTTTCAACAAAAAAAAAACGTCTATTTCTCTCTCTCTCTCTTCTTGTTAAACAGATAATCTTGATCGATTAGACGATTATCTCATCTATACTCATCAATTATCCTATGTTACAACGGGTTGTTCCATCGATCAATCACGTTTACTCGATGGAATTCTTCTTCCAGTTCATAATCAACAAAAACTTCTGCCAAATTTCATCTCCAATAGTCAATTATCCATTGTTTTTCTTAATCTTGACTCGAACGAATTCGATCATTCGAATTCAGTGATAATTCATGATTCGAATCACGAATTTTTCTCTTACGAAACATTGATCTATCGAAGATTTGCAAGAAACATCTCGTCAAAGATCAATTTAGTTGTTTCATTGAATTTAATCGATGATAAATTCGTTTTCGAATTACATCGAGAGAATATCAGTGTGATCGATTGTATCGATGAGTTGACATTCGAATTTTTGTTAAAAGTTTACCGATGTTCGCCGTGCAATCGATTGTTACTCGATGAAAACGAACAAATCGATTCGATTTCAACGATTCTACTCGATCGACATGTTCGAATCGATCAAGACACTTATATTTATCTCTCATCGAACGGTTAACTTTGTAAAATTCGAATTCAAGTTCAAATTTTGCTTCTTCTAGGTTCTTATCAAACTCTGTTGACTTGCATTCCAACAAACACATTAACACATACGACGAGAAAAATTCTTCTCAATTCCATTCGTCTTGTCAAATTCATCGTCGAACAACTCAAACAAACTTCTCATCTCTCTGTTTCTACCGAAAATGAATATTTAAAATTTTTATCGAATTCAATTCCCGAACTACGGCATATTCTCGAATATCGTCGAATCTATTTGTCTAAACATTGCTCATCGAATCAATCCTATCCAATTTGTATATACCATGAATATATTTGCAATGCAATCGATTTTCTTTGTTATACTAACAAAATCGATGGTGTTTATAGTGTAAAAAATGAAAAGAACAGAAGAACTCTGAATGAATGAATAAATAAATATGTATTCTATATAATTTGTCTTTGAATTATTTTGTTTATTACATTAAATTGCAACAACAATAGGCACCATTCGGTCCTGCACCGTAGAAAGGCGGATTATTTCGTTGGTAAACAGGTACCCAATATTCACGTTGACCTGGCGATGCTGCTGATGATGATGGTAAAGCAGGAATATCAATAGTTAAAATTTGATTATTATCGAACCGTGCTCGAATTTGTTCAGGTTGAATATTCGATGGTAATTGATATTGTCGGTAGAACTGACGATTAATACGATTGCCTGCAGTATTATCCACATGTCGAGCACTGATTTTCAATAAACCATGATGATTTAATTTGACAGTTATATTTTCTGGTGAATAACCTTGCAGATTTTCTGTTATAATCGGAGTTGTTAATGATTGAGTATTGTTCAGTTTCGGTCGAACATCGACATCGACACGAAGACGTCCGTGATTGTCGAGCGTATTTCGTACGAGTGTAGTTTCCGTATTTGGTCCGCCGAGATTATATTCACATTTGAATTCTCGACAGGGTGGACGATAGGCACGGATACGTAATGTACCGTACTCGTCGACTAAAACTGTAATCTCTTCGGGCTCATAATCGTATAAATCGTATTCGTATGAATACGTTCGATAGCCTTGGCCATGATCTTGAACTGAGTATGAGTTTTTTGCAGATTTTTGTGAAGGAAAAAGTGTTTTTGTGGTTGTTCCACTATATTGAACGGGAATTATCGTTGATGAAACCATATATACGATTAACAGTAAGATGAATAGAAGAATACCTTTGTCTCGTTTATATTTTCTTCGTTGTTCTATACCAAAACATTTGCTGTCATCAAATAGAAATAACTAAGTATATCCTTGACATTATTTTTAGCATGCAGATATATGTATATACGTACGCAGTAAAGAGAAGAAAAAAAAAGCCTTTTCTGTATATATATATGTATGTATGTATGTATGTATGTATGTTTGTATGTACATAGAAAAGAAAAGAAAAAAGAAAATTGTATTATATGTACGAAATACGAGACAGAAAGAAAAAAAAGAAAAGAAAATGTTTAACAGAGAGAAAGATTCTCATTATGTATTATTAATAACTACAAAGGCGAGTGTTTGTGTACACCTACATATCTAATTTTGATTTATATAACATGTATTGAAAAGAAATGAATTTGGCAAATTGGTTTGCACGTCGCGAGAGTGAGAAGATGACGAAGAAGATTGTTTTTAAATTAAATACGAAGATAATTAATAGAATTACATCATCAACTGTTACTCAATATTTGTATGATATACCACGTCAAAGAAAGAAAAAAAGAAGACGATTGATTTGACCATTTGTTTCATCGAGTTATACTTGACAATAGACAATATTCAATGTTAATCTTTCAAGATTATTGACACGATTATATAACTCAGTATTTTATTATTTACAGTATATTGAAAAAGATAGTTCTCAGTTGATGATTTATATTTCTTGTTAAGTCGAGAAAGCATAATGTTTACAACATAGACAAAAAAGAGAGAGAGCGAGAGTATGTTTCATCTTATTTAATATCACATAAAAGTGCCACACCTCGTAATATCCATAGATCTGGTCCTGCTTTATCGCCAGATGGACATTCTAATTTCAAAGTGCAAACATAATTTCGATCGGTGCGATGTGGTTTTTTGTAAACCGGTGCATAGTAAATTTGTCGTCGTTCTTGTTTCGGCAAATTAACATTGACATTGACATTCAACTCGGATTCAGCTGATATATGTATCACAGGCATTGGATGTGTCAAAACTTTTTCGTTGACTTTTAATTCATCGAGAATACCGTTTCGAATTTTGGCACCTTCGATATACAGACCATAGACATAGATGCCTTCTCGAGGTGGTTCTTTTAAATTTTCTCGATCCATTCGTGTGACTTTGTTGGTTAACACAACGTTATCTAATGACCAACCAGGATTAGCTCGAGTAATTTCCTTCAAAATGAAATTGATTTCAAGCAACAAAAAAAAATCTACTAGATTTTACTTGTCGCATAGCTGTTAGAAATCCTTGTGGATTGAAGAATCCTGTCATCCAAAATGCAATTGGTCTCGCATCTTTATCTAATTTTAACCACGAACGATACTGTTCATTTCTCGCATACAATTCCGTAAACCACGCGCCCAATGTCCACGATTCCCAGGATAATTTTCTCCAAAGATTAGGAATTTTTGCGTCATACATTCGGTCTAATGCATCGCGTAGTTCTTCGTTCATTACGATCGTTCCATCGATGGCTAATTTCAAATCGATTAAAGTTCGTCGAACAATAGCGAGTACACGTTGAAAACGATCGATTTCTTGTCGAAGAAAGATATTCATTGGCTCGAGCTTTGATAAACGTTCTTTGACTTCATGAGAAATATAATCTGCTGGGAGTTTTTCTAAGGTTTCAGTTGCTAAACGATAGATAACCGATTCTCGGGTTTCACCTGTTCCACTACGAGCTTCTTTCGGTTGAATACTTAAGATTGTATCGAGAACTTTCTTAGTCGTATCTTCTTGATATCTATTTAAGAGAAAGATTAAGCCTTTTGAAAGCGAATTTTAGTCGAAAACGAACCGATCATTAGCTAAAGGACTTAAACCAAAGACTTTGCCACTGTCATAATTAGGAATTGTATCAATATATTCGAAAACATCTTCGATACGTGTCATTTTCGGAATTCGATAGGTTTTATCTTCGAATTGAAAATTTGGATCGAACATTTCATCACGAAACCAACATTTAACATATGTTTTCAATAAACGTTTATCAAAATCATCGGTTACACGACCTAAATATCCCGCATTTGAAATCGATCATTATCTTCAACATTCATATTTCTCTTACCTCCATATTGTACTTCTGATATCATATAATGAATTGTTTTCCATTGAATTGTCTGAAGACAGAAACAAAATACAACATTTTGCGTAGAAAAAAAATCGTTAGTAACAAACTTTCGTTGGATCTAATTCATCTAAATGATTTTGAATAAATTGAATCGTTGCATTGAAATCCGCTTGATTGAATTCATACGGTATATTCCAACCTAACGGTCCGAATTTTCTTCGTTCTTGAACAATCGTATGCAGAAAAGCGATTGTATACAACAAGGGTTTCCAGAAATCATGTGGATTCGATTCTAATTGTTGTTCTTGTGTTAAACCGTTAAATGTACGTTTCAATCCAGCTTTGATACCTTGTGGTGGTTCAGCCGTATATTTAATCGAAATTTGTAATAAACCAATCGGAAATTTTGGATGTACTTCCATCGTTATCCAGAGACGAAAATCCGGATGAATTCGTTCGGCATGTTCAGTTAATTGTAAGAGAAATTCTTCACAGAAATCCAATGATAAATGACAATTTTGTAAGAGAACCCATGTGCCATTTGCATAGGCTTGACTAAGCAATCGTCGTGCATGAATTTCTTGTCCTTGTCCCATTGATATCGTATGATAATCGATTGATTTCTTCTTGGCAAGCATTTCGATTTGTACAGATGGATCCGAGCCCATCGAAAGAAAACAAATCATTGGCGAACATTTGTCCGATTCATCGTACATTTTCTCCATATCAAACGTAACACCTTCGCCATATTTCGAACCTAATGATTCGATGATATAATCATTTGCTGATTTAACAAAACGTGCTGGTGTCAAAGAACGAATCAGAAGTAAACGATGGAATTTATCGAGATTATATTCCCAACCATCGGGCAATTCAATTCGTTCGGGTTCGTCTTTCTATAAAACGAAACGAAATACAAAAAAAAAACGAGTTTTTGTCTATGGATTTACTTTGAACCAAGATTCCCATGCTGGACCAGCACGATAGAGCTAAACAATAGAATAGAAAAAAACAAATTGACTAGATTGTTATCCTACTGAATTGAGAATATCACTAAATTGAAAGAGTTTCGAGAGTTCAACAAGATTTAACCAGGCTTCATTTTGTAACCATTTGTAATTTGGTTTCATTGGTACTAAAATATTCGAATTGTTAGTCGAAATAATAAGAGATAATTCACTTCGAACTCTACCTGTTCCAGCATCTAATGATGCTCCACCTTTAATTAGCGTTTGAAATTCCTCGAATTTTAACTTTCCAATTTGTAAATCAATTTTCAGTGCTAATAAAAGCGTAAACATAAATTTATGTTCTTCATAATAACCACGAACAGCATATTTATACATTTCGTATGTTAAATATTCCATTATGTTAGTAATACGTTTCGATGTTGCTGGTGACTAAACAAGCGAGAGAAAAAAAAAGGCAAAATAAATAATAACCATGATTTAATCTACTCGTGCTGAACGTTCGAGTGCAAGATTGAATAATTGTAAGAATTGTTTCAATGATGTTTGATACATGACATTGACAAGAGACATTTCAACAATGAGAAAATAAATAATCGAACCACGTGCAGCTACGGGTCGATATTCTTCTCGAGCAATATTTATCTTCTGACTTGTTTCAGTTGCGATTTGAAGTTTTTGTTTGACATCATTTGAAGTTAGTTTCGTTGTTTTTAATGTTCCAATTAAATCATCATCATCAACTAATGAACCCTACGTATTTTAAATAATTCGATTACAGAACAAAAGAAATTCGTTTTTTTTTCTTACTTTCGAATTACTCAATCTTAGCAAGAGATTATCTTCTAATTCTTTCATTCGTTTATTATTTGCTTGAATGTCTTCGAGCATTTTAACACGTTCACCTTCTAATTCAGCTTTTTCTTTGAGAATCGTCAAACCTAATAATTGATCTTCGAGACCTTTGATTGTTACAGTAAAATCAATGACTGATGTTTTAGCCGAGATTTCCGGTGTAAATGCTGGATTAGCTAATTTTGTTGTAATATATAAATTGAAGCCTTTCAATATATCGACTTCTTTATCGCCGACTTTCACTTTCAACATTGATCCTGACCGAATAAAATTCTTCTCGAGAATATTATCCAATGCTGGATCGAGTTCTTCTCCGACATCTTCGATCAACAATGGCCGACCAAGTGAAAGACAATCTTCTAAATGTTGCCGAAAATGTTTGGCATAGAAATTTGTTATTTGTAGTTCATTATGAGATTCTTTATTTTTAATCCAAGCTTTGCCCTGTCCTTGAGGATCGATCAATAATGGATAGCGTTTAGCACGTGTAACAATGATTGCATTCTGTATCGATAATTCATCGTTTGGTAAACCTTGCAGTTTCCATTCGCCGATCATCGTAACATCGGTGAGATATTCCGTAACATTTAATGTTCGTGTAAATGGAATACGTCGTTCGGCAAGAAGATTTTGCCAATCTTTTGTTAATAATAAACGAAAATCTTGATTGAATGGACCTTGATAGGAGAGAAAACCGGTACAGAAAAGAACATCACCGACGAGCCGATTGATTTGCGCTTTGAATTGTTTACTCTGTTCTGTCCAACGTTTTTGCTCATCGGCAAGACCAGTAATTAGTTCTTTAGCTGCATTCATACGTTTTAATGTTCGATCAAGATCATCTTGTAAACGTTGTTTAATATCCATGGCCGTATCGTATTCAGCTTGTGTCTCAGCTACTTCCATTTCACGTCGATCAAGTTCTTCTTGAGCACTTTTCAATTGAATATTTGCTTTGATTAAACGAGCTTCTTGCATGGCAACATTGCCTTTCAACGGCAGTACACGTTTGTTAACATAGAAAAAATCAGCCATTGCTCGTGTCCAAGTCAGTAGACCGGCAATAGCACCAGCAGCCGTCTTTGCACCTTCAGGCGTATAATCCGACACGCGAAAATACGGTTGAAGGAGTTCGATTTGTTCGTCATTGATACGATCGCGTGGATATTGACGAAGATTTTGTAGGAAACTAGCTTCGGCCATCATCTACAAATAGACGAAAAACAAAAATGTATGTTCAATCCGAATCGAAATGTTGATTTGACCGGACCTTTAATGAACTCTCCCAACTTGGCTCAGCGCCTTGCAGTTCGGGATCGATTTTAATTGGATTTTTCAATGGTCGTCCGAACAGTATGAGAACACAATCCATCATCTGTCGAATAAGACGTGGTGGTCGTCTCAATTGTCTTACAACAGCGATATCCGTCGGTGTGATTGTTAACAATGCTTCTTCTGCTGCCTAAAAAAGAGATATTCGAACAACTTTTTTTTGTTTCTCTTCAAAATATGAAACAAACAAGCAGAGCTGGTTTTGCATTTTCTAATTCGGCATTGGCTTGTAATTTATCTCGATTGATATCATCGACTAGAATCTGTGCCGTATCTTTAACGTTCAAAACTTGTTGTCGAACAATTTCCGTTGCACCTTTCTTCGCTGTCACTTCTTTCAAAACTTCATCAGCTTTTCGATTAGCGATATCTAATTCTTTTTCTTTAATTGTTAGTTCTTCTTTCATCACCGTTACAGCCTTTTCTGCATCGACTAAACGCGTCAATCCATCGTTCATACGTTTAGCCATCGATTCAATTTCATGAAATTTCTTCGAATAGATTTCTTTGTAACCATTTAAAAACGAAAGATACGATTTCGGTGTGACATGAGTCGATCGACGATATTTCTGAAAATATTGCGAACAATATTCAGCAACACCATCGTGAACTGAGCCGATGCATTGAACGAGTTCTTGTTTGATTTCATCGATACAATCGATGCCGAATGACGAGAGAAAATGATCGGCAACAGCTACGAGAGCATCGCGAGGCCAACGAAGAAACCAATCGATTGTACAATTAGCAATCAAACCAGGAAATTGAAGGCCACGTTTACGAAATTTCTCGCCAACGGGTGAAAAACAAAGGACAACATGCAGATTTTGTCGAACACGTGAAAGAAAATAATCATATAAATTTTCATTAGTTGCTGGCCGTCGTGGATATTGTTTCTTCATAATTGGTACTAATTCTTGACAGATTTCATCCATTTCATCTCTTGCAAACATGCCCGGTACCTACAATTGCATAGAAAACATAGAAATTCGCTGTTTTTTTTTGTCATTACGTACAACTCCTGATGAAAGAACATTGTTAATATATTCCAAAAATGATTCATCTTTGATATCCTGATCCGAGAAAATGAACGTTATGCCTTTGCCATCTTTGCCTGCTGTACGATAGAGAACTTTCAAATCATCCAATAGATTATTGATGTTATAGGCTCGTGTTAATGTTATTTGAAATGTCTTGTAACCAGCAATGAACGAAGCTAATTTCGTCAATGATTGTTTACCACTGCCGCCAACGCCGACTAACAGAGCGTTGCCACGTGGTGTTCGAATAATACGAGAGATTTTAATGAGATGTGTCATTGCATCTTTGAAAAACACCAAATCCATTCCTGAACCACGAATACTTTCATTGTATTGAGATAGGTACGTTTTTAAACGGTCTTCGAGATGTTCGAATGATGGAATCGATTCGTAGATTTTCGGTGCACGGAAATCAGTATCTTCGGGTTCTTCACCTGTTGGTTCAGGTGGATCTCTTTCAAAAATAAAAATAAAAGTCATATCGAACATTGAAATCACATTTCGTTTTTCGTACCTCAAGAAATCAACAAACCACTCATCATTCTGCACCATTGAACCATAATCATTTCCTAATTCTTCTTCGACAACACGTTCGATTGTTTTATAAAACCATCGATAATCATCCGTTTCAGTAAATCGATCACAAATCACTCTCGAACATTCATGTTTCCATAGGCCCATTAAAATCGTCTCATTCGAAATGATTTGTGCCTGTGTATTGATCATTCCTTGCCAAATACGTGACAAATCACGAAGATTAAAAACATAATGAAATTTCGCTGGCGTTGGCAACATTTTCACTTTAGTCAATTGCCATAAACGTCGTGTAATGGGCACCAATTTATTGATGAGCAATCGAATTTGTTCACTGAAACCACGTTCTTTCGCATAGTGACCGTTGGCAATAACGGAAAAGATTTTATCAATTGAAGCATTCGATGGTAAGGTGCAATTGAATATGCAAAATTGTCGTTTTAATCGTTGAGGAATATCGTTTCGACCGCCACCTGGATGAATCATGGCGGCAAGAAATTGAATATCAACAATACTCGTGAATTCACCAGGTTTTTCCAATGAATAAAAACCACCTTGTTCAATAGTTTGTCGAACAATTTCATTTGTTATTTGATCGCCCCATTCGTTTATTGTCGGCATATTGATATCATCGATAAAAACTGTGAGTTTCTTGCCAGCTGGCGGTCCGTAAGTCGTTCCAACACGTTTATCAACATAGGATTCAATGATTCGTTGAACCATATTCGGTGCTGTTGCCGATGAGAAATTCACTGTTTTCTGCGCATGATTCTCCGAATTGTATCGATTCATATACGATTGAATAATAATTGTTTTCGCAGTACCTTGTTCACCGATTAACAGAACAGGCTAAAGAAGAAGAAAAACAAAACATCAAAAACGGAAAATTCGATTTTCTTTACTTGAAATTGTTTTGCAATTGTATGAATGAGAAAATCCGTTCGAATATTATCAACATTCGGCACGAGAATTGTTGCATATTCAGGATCATGATCTTTCGGATAGACATATTCAGTGACAACACTATTCCAATGTTTCCATACGCCGCTTTTCTCATGAACAAAATAATCGAATATCGTATCTTCGGGGTTCGAAGATAAATTTGGCATATCGAGTTGAAAATTCGTTTTCAAAAATTCTTGTAAACGTGATCGATCATCGAGCTCGAGATAGGCACCGATCGACCACATGATAGCGAACACATAGAGACGTTCGATATGTTTATTTGTTAATTGATCTTTGGCTTCTTTTGATGGTAATAAACCGTTTAATAACTTACAAGCTTGAGTGATAATCATGCATTCTAAAACGGGCATTTTCGATTTGAGCTGAAAAGAAAAATATCGATAGATCGAAGGAAACGACGATTCAAATAAACGCATGAGCAGTTCGCCATCGTACAAACTTCGTTCACGTTTAATCCAACCCTATTATTCACGACAAAAAAAACTATCAAAAATCTTCGTTTTCTCTATGAAATCTATTTACTTGAATCAATGGTTGCCAGTCCAGTCCTGAACTACTCATGTAAACCATGCCGTTTCGACTGACAGTCGCCGGCGATGCATTATCAATATTATGTACTTCGAAAATAATCTTACAATTGGGTGCCATCGGTATTCGATCGCCATTGGCTAACGTCAGAGTTTTATTATCATCTAACACGGAATTCAGATTCTCAATCCAAATAGCATCAACAGGACCATCGAGAACCAACCAAATGAATTCATTCTTCTTCGTTCGTAATGTTCGTCGCCAAAGAGTCGAAAATATGCCGTCAGTCCAATCGTTTGTCGACGCATCTAATCGACCGAACATTTGAGGAGCTGTTATCGATTTTGGATTCATTCGCATTTCACGATGAGGTTCACCGCAATTCGTCATTGCTTTCATTAACGTATGAATACAACAGGTTTTACCGACACCAGTCGGACCTAATGTCATCATACCATGACGAACGCGTTGAGTTTCATAGAGTTGAATGATTTTCAATCGCCATGGCGAATGGCAAATCAAGCCAGCAGCTTGTGTTTCTTTGTCAATGGCTAATTCTAATTGAAAATAATTTTCATTGTCGAATTTTATATTTGGGAAAAGATCATTGATTAAAGACATGAATAAAGGCTCGTCTTCATCGACCTGAAACAAAACGATTCATCGTAAAATCATGTTTTTTTGTTCGATGTGAAATTACTAGTTTCGAGAGATTCATATCGCGAAGTACTCGCATGACAATGGTCTTTTCGAGATCTTCTTTATTCGCACGTTTCACTGCGCCTAATGTTCGCAGTACCGAGAGAATATTTCGCAAACCAAAATCATAATGAACCTAAAACAAGACTTGATTTCGACAAGATTTGTCGTTTTATTTTACTTGTTTGCTCAATTGTTCTTCGCATAATTTATACAGCGTATAGAATTTCTTCGATAAAGCCACGTTATCTCGAAAACCACATGCAGCCATCTTAACACGAATGATCGGCAAACGATCGGGCACCATCATAGCCACGGATCGAAAGTTAATTTTCAAATTTTCCGGTAGTTCTTGTCGGCCAGCATAACCCGGATTCATTGTCAAGAAAATACCGAATTCTGGATTGAGATCAACGAGATCACCATCGGTGAAAACAAATTGTCGTTTCTTCTCTTTTTTACATGCTAAGACAATGGCAATTTGCTGTGCAGCAACAGAAAGAACAGGCAAATCAATACGATTGAACTCATCGAAACAACCGAATGAACCCGATTGAGCAAGACCTTTGAATATTCGACCGAGACCACGAAAATCCATTTGATCCGAACAATTAAATACCTAAGCAATCATTCAGACAGATTTATCGAACGAATTCTTTCACTTACGACCACATATTTTCCAAGACATTTGCCCATATCTTTAACAGTCTCGGTTTTACCAGTTCCTGCTGGTCCTGCTGGTGCTCCTCCCATACTCATATGCAATGCTTGAGCTAATGTAATATAACATCGATCAGTCAATGGTGTTATGACTAATCGTTCGTTACAACCGAGAAATTCATTCATATAAGTAAAATCCACATCGGTTATTGATATTCGAACTTTATCGTATTCTTCACTGAAATAGAATCTCGTCTGTTTAAGCCAATCGAAATCATTTATCGAACGAATATTTGTCTGTAAAAGTTCATCGAAGATATCCTTTTGATGAACATGTATCGTAATCAATGTTTCGAATTTAGTTCGTTCGATTCGTGATAAATCTTTTGTTGTTTGATCGATTAATAAATCTAACATATCACTAAAACGTTTCGCTGTCGAACGCATAATATTTCGATCGGTTTTAACTGTACGTAATGCTTCACTGGCACTACGTGTCCAGATCAATTGTAAACCGAGAAGACCGACTTGAGCTGGATAACTATTCAGAAATTCGATTAAATTAAACGTTGTCATTTCATTAATCGTCTGATGAGCTTGACGAATAACAGCGTGCAATGATCGTTGTGCTTCTTTTAAAAGTGCCATCAACCAAATCTCGACATTACCTTCTGCAACAACGTATTTTTCTAACTGAAAATAGACAAACAAAATGAATGAGAAGAGGAGAAATGAATTTTCTCTACTTCAATTGTTTCGCCTTCACACGATTCGATCATTAGAATTTTATCGTATTCTTTCTCGTGAAATCGAACAGTTTTGATATTATCAAAAACACTTAATAAATGAGCTTTGATTGTATGAGGATCACTGGCTTGTCCTAAGATTTCTAAGAGAGCTGGATCAGAAACGAAGAAAAATCTCGGAAATAAGAGACGTTTCCGTTCTAAATAACCGGTCAATGATTTTTGACACGATTCTAATTGTTCGAGTAGATGTGGAAGAATCTGTTTGAGCAATTCATCCGATGTACAACAAGGCACAACAGCTGGTTGTTCACGTGCTTTCGACATGATTTTCAACCAGGATCGATCAATCGAAAGAAATCGTTTCGCTTCTTGAGGTAATTGTTTGGCAATATCACCGCCGACGAACACCGCTTCTAAATAAACCCAAAGATTCTGCACACGCATCCAATTCTCGATGATTTCATTCGTATCTGTTAGATCTTTGACCCATTTTTGAATCTGCTTTCGAAATGGAACATTATATCTAATTGAAATTGAGAAAATCATCGTTTGTTTTTCTGTTTGCTCTCAAAATACAAACCGATTTGACATCAATGATCCGAGTAACATCAGTGAATCTTCGAGTAAACTAATGATTTCCTGTATTCGATCACCTTTGAGTAATAATTCGCCTCGAATTTTAAATTGAGCAAAATGAAATTCTTGCGTTTTCCAATCGGCTTCGACTTGTTTTAATTTCGCTTCGATGTCACGTTCTTTAACAGCTGATATGCAAATATCTTCGATATCTTCTTTATATTGAAGTAAAGGCAAATCCATGATATTTCTCAAACGATAATCGTCAGCTTCGACATCGAAATGTTTGACATTGGTGACATCGGCGATACGATGCCAATGACGAATTTGTAAAGCACGATGCGACATTATTTCGAGTAGAGGACAACCTGTGAAAATAGATTGAAATTTTAATAAAATGTTATTTGAAATTTACATTCACTGAAATCGTCGATTGTCTTTTTCAATGCATGGTAAGCTGGAAATTCGCGTAGACCTTTCGGTAATTTTCTGCATGCTATTTGGAAATCAGTTAATTCTTGATTAATCTTCTCGATGTTAATGTCTGTCCATTGAATATCATAATAACCCGAAACAGTATCTAAAACTTTGTTGTATAAACTGTATAAACGTTGTAGTAACGAGAGATCTCGTTTGATTTTTTCCAATTGAGAATATTCGGTTGTCGATAGACCGAAGAGTTCCTCACCGGCATGATAAGTTTCGTATTTTTTATAGAGATTTTCAACTTGACTTTGAAATAGAACTTGTCGATCACTTGATTCACGTGGCGAGAGATCGGGTAGACTTGGACCATTTTCTTCATAATCTCGATAGAATTCTTCGCATTCTTCACGAAAGATTTCGACATTAGCTGACAATTCCGCACGATATTCCGGCTGAATTTCAAGCAAATGCGAGATCATACTCGACTAGGAAATGAAAAGACAAAATTTTCTTATTATTCAAAATGAATTCTCTTCTTACAGAACGTGTCTGCAGTTTTTCCCATCGATATCTCAACGAATCAGCTTGATCTAATTCTTCTCGTGGAATTTGAATTCCATGTGTTTGCAGCATTGCATAGGATTCTTCAATTGGAATAATACTCATATCAATACGTATTTCATTCTCACGTAGATCTTTAACAGCAAGCATGATCAAACGAATATCATCGAGATCTTTTATTTCTCGAGCTAAACGTTTTTCGATATCTTCGATGAAGATAAATAAATCTTTCATTTGTTTTTCGTATTGCGCTTTGCACGATTGACCGTAGAGAACGATCCATTCTCGAATTTCTTGATTGAATGTGTATTTTAATCGATCCGTGAAAATAGCGAATGGACCAATCGGAAAATATTCCGGTTGACAATTGATTTGCGATCTCAGATTTTCGTAAGATTTCATTCTACATTCGAATTCAGATAGATGTGGTTTTTTTGAAAGAAATTCTTCTAATTGCTCATCAGGATCGGTTTGCCACAATGAATTATATTGTGCAAATGTTTCTAATACAATATTCACATCCTTTCGAGTTGCATTGATACACGTTGCTAGTTGTGAAATTAATTTGATAATATCTTTATTTTCGGAGATATGTTTGTAGAAATTATTAGGCAAAGGATTCGTTTCATTGATTTCATTAAAACGAAATCGAACGTACGGATTTTCAGTTGGAATTTGAAATGATTCGAGTTCATTTTCGTTCGGTATTCGTTCACGTTTTTCCTTTTTCAAAATAAAAAAATAAACATTTCTGTTTTGCTCAATCGAATAGTTTTCCTACTGGTTCAAAATTTATATTCCATTGTGAGATATTTTTCGCCATTGAAACAATGATTTGAACGATTTTATTCAAACAAATTTGTACTTCGTCAACACTTGGTCGAACAGTTAAATTCGGAATGATCAATTCAGCAAAAACTTTAAATAACGGTATTCCACGTTGTTTTCCTTAATAAAAAGAAAAAGGTGAACTGCGTAGAGACAATAGTTGAGCTCTTTGAGTTTACCGAGTTTAGCAGCAGCAGAAGTTGAATGAATTCGTTTTTTTAATTTCTCGAAAGTAACTCGAATGACTCGAATAATTGCATCGATATTTCGATGATTAAAATAATTGATCAATTCAATAATCGCCTGTCGTAAACTATCAGTTTGTTGTTCACGTTTTTGATGCGTTGAATTCGTTAGTAAACTTCGTAATCGAGCAGTTGTTACTGTTGTCATTGGCCGAGTTGATCGATTACCATGATTAGCTGTTTCTTGCTCATCTAAACTCGATGGTGAAGGTGATAGTTCATTCTCTGCCATTGGTATTTCGAAATCTTCAACTGAATCAAGTGGAAAATTATTCCCACAGACAAGAACAATGATATCCAATGTTGCATCTTCGATATTCTGCGATTTGAGTTGTATTTGTTTTGCAGCAATATCGCATAATTCCTATTTTATTTGTTATTGGATAGAGAAAAACAACAACAGTTGAATTATTTTACTTGAGTATTTTCGAGAAATTCGCCAGGTTCAATTGGTTCGTCATCAGGTAGCTCACAAAGTGTCATCGTACCAATTTCATTCAAAATCGAATCAATACGGTAAGTTACAATATCCCTCGCTCGTTCTAACATTAAATTAAACTCATCCAACGCTGAATTCACCTAGAACAAAGACTGACTTTTCATAGCAACAGAAAAAAGTTTCTTTTAAAACAAACTGTTTGAATATAATCATCGATTGTCAATGAAACCCATGTGATCGATGTTAGGCCTGGTTTAATGATATCATTTAATCGTTGAATTCTCGGCAGAAGTAATGTTTGAAATGGTGGTTGAATTTTCTGTCTAATCTCTTGATTTTTCTCAACGAATTGATTTAAAAGTTGATTAATTCGTTTGAAATTTTCTTCACGTTGCGTGAGAAGGATCGCTTGCGAAGGTATTTCTAAACCTAAACGTGCCAAACACTTGGTTTCACGTATTAATTCGAGAATATTTCGATCGAAATTAACATGATAATCCGGATTAACCTCAGAAGTTGAAACAATAATTGATGATGTTGATGTTGTTTTACTCGATGAAATCGTCGAGAATTCATCTTGATGAAAACATATCAATACACTCGAATGAACACCCGTACAAATAACGTCAATCTGACGAAGCCAACCACGATGATATAGGATTTCATAGGAAAGTAAGACTTTTGATAATTGATTGTAATTTTTAATGATTTGTTTCGCTTCAGTATATTGAAGAATAGTTTTATTTGCAGTAAAGATAGCCATAGGTTCTTGAATACGTTTGTACAATTGTCTTGCCCAAGTAATTCGACCTGAATGAAGAACAAATGCGTATTTAAAAAGAAGAAAAAAAATGATTGTTTACCGGCTATCGGAGGTAAATCTCGAGTTAGTGGAGGTTCACTCGAATGTTTCTGATAGATTTTAGCAACTAGATCAAGATCTTTGGAATATTGTTGTAAGATTTGTGCATATTTTTCGTTTAAACCAAGATTTGGTATTTGTAATTTCTCGAAACGTTTCAATGTATTGAGAGCACGTTCAGTATTTTTCATTGTTTGAAAATATTTCTCGAAGAATTCATTTAAATTTCGATGAAGATCATCGATCGATCGATGAAAATCTTCGAAATCATTTTCAATATCTTGTTTACGTTGATCCAAAACGTCATGTTCTTTTTTCTTTAAAATCGAGACAATCGATTGAAATTTCGTGTAATAAATTCCAATGCCCTCGATATTCGATTCAGCTAACGATGAGTAAACATTCATTGTCATGAAGTTTTCAATAATATGTTCACATCGACGAATAAATGAGTCGAATTTACCGAATATATACATTTCACTGAAATCGAACGGTCGTTCGTTCGATGTCAATGCTAATTTTGCTTTCACTTGCTGAAAACATCGTTGATATTCTTCATTTAATTTCATACAATCTCGTAATTTCGAAATAACGACTGATTGTTCTTGAGACCAGATCGTTTCAGTTGAATTATTTGTTACGTACATTTTACATGATGTTATCATTTGATTTGTTATCTAAGAATATATGAATTCGACGGTTCAGTGATTGAAAAACAAAAATAATAAATCTTGAGGAATTACTTTGACGAAGAGAGATGTCATTCGTTCGGATGTATTGTAATATCGAGAGATCGAATGAATCATACGAATGGCATTGATAAGACTTGGAATACATTCCAACATACCAATTGGATCGGAATTGTATAATGGTTCGCAGGATTTTTCGAGAGTATACAAATAGCGAACGTTATCTTTGGCTTCATTGGCAGCATCGGTGATTTTCATATCGAGAATTTTCCATTGCTAAGAGAAAAATAGTTTCGATTGTGTTTTTTGAAAGAAAGATTTTACTTGAATAAGTTTTGATTTAGCTGTTTGAAGAATTGTTAAGACGGTTTTGACATCTTGAGTTTTGATTTGATCAAGTAGAAAATTAAATTTCGTCATACGTTTCTTCCAATAATCTAATTCAGCTCGTGGACCAATATTATCCGCTTCTCGACGAATCTGTTCGCTTTCTGCTAAAACCTTTTCTCATCAAATCAATGAGCAAAATAAAGATTAATTTCAATTTCTTTCTCTTTACCTGTTCCATCTGTCGAATCCAAGTTCTCATTAATTCTTCAACAATTGCTAGATTTTCATTATTCGCTGCTGTTGCAACATAATCGGATGTATTCTGTATTTGTGTTAAATCGATTTCATCTGAAGATTTCAACAGAATTCGATCATTAATACTTTCTTGAGCTGTTGTTAACGTTTCTATAAAATTCGTTAGATCATTGAGAAAATGATTTTTAATTAATTGATTATTTTCTTTGCTCCAAATCATATCCGAACTTTGAAAATAGGGCAAATAAACATCCGAAATCGATTGACTTAATGATTGAAGTAAACAATCAGTTGTTGCTTCGAATGTATAAAAATAAATTTCCTGAGCACAAAAGAAACAACACAATGAGCAAAAAGAATGTTTTCTTTTCTTTTTTTGTATTTTACATTGGAAACATTTTGCTCAGTTAAATGTATTTTATTTGAATTTCGAATGAAGCAAAAGCAAGTGCCTCGTAGATTTTGTTGATTCAAATTTGCAATGAATACTTTCGGTTTAATCGTTTTCACGCTATTCGCACTTGAACGATTCGAATAGGGCGAATAACGTGGCCGATTCAATTCAGCTAAAACAAAGCGTGTCTATGAAATTTTCTCGACTAGTGAATTTCTAATTTTACTATTTGCATGATTGTCGACATCTGGTTCTTGATAGAGAAAAACAAGGTATTGACATCCGTTGATAGCAAAAAAGTCTTCTAACCGATTGAACTAATCGAAAGAAAATGATGGTTAGTCGAGGGAAAAGTGTTGACTTACATTAGGACTTTCAAGAATATGTTCTTCGATATCGATTGGTTCGAGATCGATTTTTGTCGAAATCAGATCGAATAAATATCGATGACGTTCATCCAAAATCGATCGTTTATGTTCACGTTCATCTCTTAACCGTTGCTATGCAAAACAGAAAATAACATTTAGGTTTCCAATGAACAAAAAAAGAAGAAGAACAGAAAATTTATCATCTGTAAATGCTCACCGCATATTCAACTACCGAAACATTCGGTCTCGTTCTTGAAAACATCTTCAATGATATTTAATGTATTAAATATCTTAAGACAAAATGAGATTAAAAAATGAAAAATGAGAAAGAACAGACAGAGAGAGAGAGAAAATTCTTTCCTATTCTCGATTTTATTTGATAAGTGAATAGAAATCAAAGAAGACGAGAAATATATAACTACTATATAGGTTTTTATCGTTCACGAGAATAAGTAATTGCTTATATTGTGATTTGCCGTAATAACCGACTCGTTTTACGGAGCGAGAAAAAAAATTTCTTTTTTTCTTTTTCTACTTCTTTTTTGAGCAACATTTAATGTTATTAATTAAATATGCTGCGTTGTGCACTTAGATGAACAACTTGTTGCTCTCTTTTCTTTTTATCAACACAAAATAGTTAAGTTTGTTTTCTTTGTCAATATTTCTTTTGGTTATTTGAAGAGGTAATATAATCACCTGCATGTCATTAATACATTCTCGACTGATTGTATTTTGATGAAGACGAACTTCGTGCAAACGTTGATTTTTTGATGACGCCATAAGACGATTATTAATGTCACTTGAAAGGTATTCGTAAATGTTCACTTGAATAGAAACGTGAAAAGAAAAGAAAAAGGAATATTTGTTTGAAATTGTGTTTCTTCTTCGTTTTTTTTTTATTTTTAATTTTATCGACACCATCAAGAACGCAAAAAAGAAAGTAAAGCTCATAAATTCTTCTCTGAGGAAGATCGTAAAGAGATTTTTATTATCCACAGGCTGAAAACGTGGAAAGAAAAGCAGACTGACATTTTATTTTTCTTGTAAATTACTATGACAACATAAAAGTCGTAAATTTATTTGTTAAATTAGAAGATTTTATTTCAAATTACAACAACGAAATTCAATAAAATGTGAAGTTGATAATCTACAACATTAAAAGAAAAGAATAGTCGAGTTCTTTTTTTTTCTCTCTCTCGTCTTCAGAAAATAAATTTGCTTGTATCAACAGTCAGTGCCGTCATTGGTGTTGGCGTATTGTCGGCTAACAGAAATTTTCTCTCCGGAAATTGATGATTGTTAACATGTTGATACGACAATCGACCTGTTCGACTGTCTCCTAATAATGTTGGTCGCAAAGCATATTCTTGACAAAATAAAACAGGTGATTTGTGTGAATGTTTTAATGATGGTCGACAAAGTACAAAAAGACGGAAAACACTTTGACGAAATTTTGTTGACATTATCGAATAAAGCAATGGATTGATCTATTAACAAATGTAAATATAAATATTTTCCTTTCTTTTACCCTCAATGTAGTTGACAATTGGACTTAGAATATACGTATAGTAAAAAATCTTAATCGACTGTCTCGGTTCATGTTCGGAAGTTTTAAGTCAAGATAAACATATAATTTCAAGATCTATCATTACAAGTTAATAACTCTCATTCCATACTTACGGCTGAATTTAAGTAGAGTAACGAACGTGTTGTAATAATTAACAGTGAATGTCTTTTAAAGCCAAGTTGATGAAACTGTTCGATGCTTAATTGTTGTTGAATAACACCCCAAATTTTATAGGGTAGTATGAGAAGAAAAAATGAAATCGTCAGTGCAAGTAATAATTGAGCAACTTGTCGACGATACCGTGTAACGATTGTATTGTCGCGTAGAAGTGCTTCACGATTGAATAATATATAACAAATTGAATAATGCCAATAGCAAATCATAATTAAAATTATGAAATAAATAAGAAATGTACAAAAAATTAAATAATATTTTGCCCAAAATATTGGAAAATTCGTAAAACCTATTGAACGAAATAGTTTTGTTTGAAATTTCAAAATTCTTCTTCTTACACGTAACAATTCGTTCGCCGTATGTTGCTCGTACGTGATGCGTATTTGTGAAATAAAAGAATGGAACCGAGATTAAAGATGATATCAACCAAAAACAAATCACTGTTGGTAACGTTCGAAAAACTGTTAAATTTATTGATGAACTTGCCTAGAAAACAAAACGGCCAGAAATCATCATCGTTAATTTCAGCAAAAAAAACGAACTTTTAACGGTTGACAAATGGCTACATATCTTTCATAACTAATCGCCATTATTGTTAAAACCGAACAGATACCTGTGACATTTTGTACAAACGGATTGAATCTGCCTAGAATATAAAAATTAACTTCTCATTTAAGAAAAAAAATCTCGATTCATTTTACATAAAAAGTTCCCAAGCAAGTGTTTATCTTTGGCGTACAAATGCTGAAAACCATCGGCCGAACAAAATAATAAAAAGAATAAATCAGCAACAGAAAGATTCGTCAGAAGTAAATTCGTGGCATTTTTCATGTCTTGAAATTTCATAACAATAATAATAACTAAAACATTGCCCGTTATGCCAACTAAAATTACCAACGTATAAAAAATACAAGCAAACAATTGTAGACCAGGAAACCATTCGATTAACGGTGATGAATTGCTCGTTAAATTACTTTCATTAATCATCTTAGCTTTTCTCTTGCGGAGTGAATCGATTTGATTAAAAAGAAAGCAGTACAACTCAAGATTGCATCTAGAATTGAGAGAAAAACAAGAGACAGTGAGATCTCTATCCACACCCGCGACGTTTTCATTAAATCGGTTTGTATTCATTTACATAGCGTGATGTAAGAAAAAAAAAAGAATAGATTTAATATTGTTCGTCGATAATATAAGAAAAGGAAAGAGATGAGACTGAGAAAATTAACTCGACATTGATGAACTAACGAAAGAAAATAGAAAAACAATAAAAAGAAAATTTTCTCTCGTCGAATGATGCAAAAATAAAAAAAAAGAAAGAAATTTCATTGGACTTGTCAGAACTTCTTTTTAAATTTTGTCATATTTTATTAACCATCATCTCGACAAGCTGTCACCTCCTTTTCTTTGTACGAAAGAAGAAAGGTCCAAAATCGCAACCAGTGCAAAAAATGTAATTTCTTCTTCGTTGCTATTTTTCCTCTCTCTATGCGTCTCTCGTCTGTTTCTTCTGCGCTGTTCGTCATGTCATTCAACGATATTATTTCACGGAAAGTATTAAAGGGTTTTTGATAGTTAATTGATCATAAAGCTAGAAAGCCGTTCGGTCGAATAACCGAAAAAAAAAGAACTAAGAAGAGAAACGTTGAAAATAAATCAATTTCTTTCGCTCGATTATCAATAACTAACTGTTTTATGTTGTTTTCTTTTTCAACTAATGAAAAATAAGCTCTCCTATTAACTATATACATATATATATGCAGAAAAAGAAAAACAAAAATCCGATTGACAAACTTCATGGTTAAGGACGAGTGCGAACATGTGTAGACGTGTCATAATGGCACTACTTACATATGTCATTCAAAATGCGACATAAATTATTTGCAACCTCATTTACGCTGTCGATCGTCTTTCATAAAGTGACAATAAGAATACATGTAGTCTAGAGTTTATTTATTAATTCGAAAATAAAAATCTACACAGGTCATTTTGATCCTAATGCTAACTGATAGTATCGTCCTCGTTGATTCAGTAGTTCGGCATGTGTTCCGGACTCAACAATTGAACCTCGATCGATAACATAAATTAAATCAGCATTTTCAATGGTTGATAAACGGTGTGCAATCGTGATTGATGTTCGATTTCTCTGCGCACGATCTAATGTTTCTTGTACGATCTGTTCGCTTTCAGCATCTAATGCACTAGTTGCTAATTGCAAAAGAATCAATTAATCTACGTTTGAATTCGAAAGACTATTTATGAATTACCTTCATCGAATAAGAGTATCTTCGGATTTCGAATCAATGCTCGAGCAATAGCTAAAAACGGAAGATATTCTTTGTTTGATTTTCGACAAAAAATCGCATCAAACCAATTCGTTGTTTTTGTCCACCGGATAATTGAATGCCTTTCGCTCCACAATTTGTATCATATCCCTTCAGAGACAAGTCTGTCACTAGTTCCTAACACATTCTTGTTGCTTTTACTTACATCAGGTAACTGTTGAATGAAATCATGAATATTTGCGTCTTTAGCGGCTTGGATAATCTCGTCTAATGGAATTTCTTCTCGATTATTATCACCATAGGAAATATTCTCTCGAACTGATCTGTCAAATAAGACAGGCTCTTGAGAAACAAGTCCAACTAAAAGTAAGAAATTGTCATCATCAGAGAATAACAAATATGCAATAAAAAAAAACGCACTTTGAGAACGATACCATTGTAAATTCAATGTTCGCAAGTCTGTCGAATCAACTAACTGAAAAAGCAAGATTTAGAGTAGAAAATTTAAATTTCGAAGGAGTGTACCAATCGACCAGCATCAGGATCGTAAAAACGTTCGATTAATTGAATCATAGTCGATTTACCACAGCCGGATGAACCGACAAGTGCAATTTTTTGACCTGAATAAATAAAAAACAACAACTCTGTTTGAGTCAGCGAACAAATTCCTTTCTACCGGGATTGACGTTTAATTGAAAGTTTTTTAGTATCATCGACTCTGGTCTATTCGGATAACTGAATTGAATATGTTCGAATTTGAAATTTCCTCGAAAATTTGTCTAAAAGATTCGAATAAAAATCTCAATATCTATTTTCTTTTTTCTATGCACAAACAAGAATCTCTCCATCAGTTGAACAATTATTAATTTTTGATTGTCGATTAATTATTGAAAATATTTGTTCACTAGCTTTTAAAGCTTTGCCATAGTCCGGTGATCTAAATTCAATATTTCATTATCTACGAAAGTGAAACCTTTCGATTTACAAAGTTAACGTTTGACTAGCAATTCGTGCCGTCAATGCAATCGAATCGAAAACCCTAGAAGAAGAAAAAAGAAATCAACAAACTTTTATTTTGTTATTATTTCGTTTTACATAAAAAAATCTTCGAATGTAATCACATTTTGATTGACTAATGTTGCTCCAAGTGATATTAATGCAGCCATAGCAAAGAAAAATACTGAACTACTTATGGCATATAAACTACTCAAAATATGTACTCGATATTTTGACGATCTAAATGAATAGATTTGTTTTGTTTCTTCGGGAAAAACAAATCTTTACCGATAGATTTCATCTAATAATTTCGAATATTCTTGATAGAAATGTTCTTCTTTTGATAATTGTACAACAGTTCGAATATTTTGAATTGATTCAACAGCAATCTTGACAAAATAAACATTTGAAATTCGCTCAAAACAATTTGAAGTCAAACTTTGCCAGCTTGTTCATATCCTTCTGAATCTTTTTTCTCAAATCGTGCAATTAACCGAATTTGTATTACAGCACCAAAGATAATCAAAGGCAAAAAAGCAATGATCAACAAAGTCAATTGCCAAGAAAACAAAAAACCGATTAAAATTCCTGCTCCGATCGTAATACTATTTTGTATCATCAAACCTAATCGAACACCACTCGCACCTTGAATGGCCGATGCTTCAGTAGCTAAATAAGTACATAAAATACCAGTGTTATGTTCAGGTGCATCGAAATAGGAAAGATCTTGACGAAGAATTGAACGAAATGCTTGTGAACGAAGACGTTTTGTTAGAGCTTCGCCCGAACATGCAAAGAGAAAAATCTTGATGAAAATGCAAAAAAAAAGAAATTGTTTGAGTGTCAATCATGATTTCATACTTGTAAACCTTGAACAATTAAACCACAAAGACCAAAACCAATATAAATAAAACTGCAAAGTTGTACTTGTCGTTCTTGAGCATTCCTATCACATTCTTGAAAAGCCTTTGGATTTCAAAACTCAGTGCAAAAAAAAATCTATTTCGAATTATTTACTGTGACAAGTTTCGTTTGTACTATAGCGGATGTCGGTTCTAATGCTCCATTGATCAATGCAGCGAAACAACCGATAAGGATAAATAACCATTCGGGTTTATTCAATTTCAAGATTCTCCATGTTGAACTCGAATTATTTGTCTAATGAAAATAAAAATTCATGTTTTGTTTTGTTAAAAAATATTTTCAATCAAGACTTCAGTTGGTTCGACGACAGTAGATTTTCTTTTCAATGAAAATGCATTGATAATCGATGAGGCAACACTAGACACTGAATACGTGCGCTCTCTTCTTGGAATACGAATATCCGATTGTTTTATTGTCGAACGTTTCTGTTCAGGATGAGAAGTATTCTGTCGTTTGATAAGATTTGCATAGACACCTTGATGTTGCATTAAGGATTCATGTGTGCCTTGTTCAACAACTTGGCCGTTCTCTAAAACAATGATTTGATTGGCATAACGAATTGTAGATAGACGATGTGCGATGATGATTGTTGTTCGACCTCGAGATGCACGTTCCAAGGCTTGTTGAACGAGCTTTTCACTTTCATTATCAAGTGCACTAGTTGCTAGATAGTTGAACACTAAGATTTTTAAAAAAAATGTAATGATCATTGTCTCACCTTCGTCGAGAAGTAAAATCTTTGGATTTCGAACCAACGCTCGTGCAATTGCTGAAATCATTTCAATTGCATATTTAACATTTTCTGAGAAAAGTTGTTCACTATTACCAATTCTTTGTTTTTGTCCTCCAGATAGAGTTGCACCTCGTTCGCCAACTATTGTATCATATTTCTAAAATATTCTCTCTCAAAATCATTGTCCTTCTTAAGCATTTTCTCATACGTTTGGTAAACTCATAATAAATTCATGTGCATTAGCAATTTTCGCAGCTTGATAAATCTCCTTGTCGGTTGCTGTCGAACAACCAAATAGAATATTCTCTCTAATTGTTGTTTGAAATAGAATTGGTTCTTGACTAACAACACCAATTTGTTGTCTCAACCATTGTAAATCATATCGATGCAGATTCTTGCCATCCAATTCAATCAAACCCGATTGATGATCGTAGAAACGTTGTAATAATTGAATACAAGTCGATTTACCCGAACCTGACGAACCAACAATTGCGATAATTTCACCGTGTCGAACACGAAATGTTAAACCATTGAGAATATTAACATCGGATCGAGATGGATAAGCAAAATGAACATTAGAAAAACGAATATCTCCTTTGAGAGATGCAGGTTGAAGACTTTTCTCGAATTTAATATTGATCTTTCTTGGCTATACGATAAATCATTCAGATTCAGAGAAAACAAAGAATGTCGGTTGTTTTTTACTTCGTCAATGATCTGCCAAATAACATTAGCAGCTACTTGAGCTTGAGTAATTGCATGAAAAAATGGACTTGCTTGTTCTAGACTCAGTACGCCCATATAAATCCCCATGAAAACCTTGGATATTCATTCATTTTATTTTCAAAATACTGAATTCATTTACTGTAAAAACATTGCCAATTGTATAGTTTTCTTCTCGTACAAGTTTCGATCCATACCAAAAACCCAAAGCAAATATACTATAAATTAAAAGTAAAATAAAACCATTGGTTGCTCCATCAACTGCACTCTTCTTAATTCCACTTTTCTTTGCATCGTCCAAACATTTCTCATATCTAAACAACAATTCAAAAAAATATTTTTCCACTCTCTCCTTCTCTCTTTGTTTAAACCGTTCGATTTCTCGATTTTGACCATTGTATGAAAATACAGTACGAATAGCACTGATGGCTTCTTCAGCTACTGAACCAGCTTTACCATACGCTTTCAATTCTTTCGAAACCATTTTACTAATCATCTACGTAGTATTAAAATCATCAAATTTTCCTGTCGAATAAAAATAAACAAAATCTCACTTTGCTCGATAAAATAATTGCAAGAAAAATAATCGGTAACATCGATAGAATAACTAAAGTTAATTTCCATCCTCGAGCAAAACCTAAATAAAACTAAACTCTTCATTTTCTTTATTAAAAAAGACAAGAAAGTACCGATGGCTAGACAACTAATAAACGTTGAAATGATTTCCACAGCTGTACCGAATTTATTTCCAATTCCATCTTGAATTTTATTGACGCTGTCTGTTAAACAGATATTTAATTCACCGGTGGTAGATCGATCGAAAAATTCGATGTCTTTCGAAAGAATCGAACGAAAGAGATTTTGTCGAATTATTCGAATTTGTCTTTCCGATAATAGATTGAGAAAAAATGTTCGAATATAACCGCAAACCAAAGCAACACAACCAATGATTATCGAAAAGATAATTTGAGTTCGAACTCGACCAGTTAGATCGTAAGGAGTGATATTAATATTCGATCCAGTTAAATCACAAATAGTAATTGTCGTATAGAAATTTGTTGGAGTTAGTTGAACGCCAGGAGGACAGTATGATTGAGAAATAGCAGTCAAATTCAATGAACATATATTCAGCGTTCGATCCGTGAACGAATCAATGGAATCACCGAAAATAACCATTGATAATGGAATAGTCAAGCCTAATGTTAGTGAAGCAATAATTGAAATCACAAGATAGATAAGATCTCTTGTCGTAGCAAAACGAAACTAATTATTAAAAATGAAATAAATATTCAATGAGAAATGTTTTAGTGTTTACTAAACGAAAGAAAGTGATTCGATTGCTTGAATGATCGAATGTAGATTTGCCAAAGAAACTTTTTTCAATCGGTTTTTCATTGTCTGGTGGTTGCTCGCTTTGTTGAAGTTGTTGGATTTTAACAAGAACAATATTACTATTATTTGCTACAACATCTGAATGTTTTGTTTTATTCATAGTTCAGATTTAAACTATACATATAGAACCAGGTAAATGTTGAAACAAGTCTATCGTACGAATCTGTGAACTGTAATAATAACGAATATTGCACTTAACTATTTATTCATTGATTGATTTCTTTACTTAAATATTTAAAGAACGAAATTCAATATTTAAATTGATGTTTTATTATGAAAAGGAATAAATAATTTCGTGTTATTTTTATTTGCATATGTAAAATATAGACAAGACGAGTAAATTAATTCGTAATAAACTGATTCTTATCAATTTGCAAATCAAGATACTATTTCTGTATTCTCAGCAGACATACTCGTGATATTGCTGAATGTTAAAAATTTGATAATCCATTTTGAGTAATTAAAAAAGAATCAAAACAAACTGAATGAAATACACTCGAAATTTAATTACATCTGAAAAGATAATGATAGCAGATATCTTGTTGATTTGTAATCGTCTATGAACGAGTAGTGTTTACAAGTGACATCTATATAAATGTCCGATCGATATGTAAAAAACTAAAGGATATCAACAACCAATAGTAAGTAGATCTCGATTAGTTCGTTCGAAAGAAGAAGATCGATTAATTATTTTTTCGATATTATTCAAAGTAAAATGGTAGCAAAATCGAAAAAAGCACCGATAAAATCTGAACTTCTATTCAAAGTTGGTAAAGATACACCAAAATGGTATTCCATCGAACTTTCATCAACGAAATCATCAAATGAAAAATATTCTCAACAACAATCCGAAGAAATCTATCGTCAAGAATGTCAACTCTACGAACAACTTCATCAACAAGATCAATCATCCGATTATCAATGGTTACAAACATCACTTTCAACAACATCGAAAGATCGTCTCGCTGCTTTAGTCACACTTATTCGTCGTTCGCCAATTCATTCAATAAAACAATTAGAAAATCTAGTTCAACTCCTACAAACTAACATTCAACATCGTCGTGATGCATTGACTATCTCCGAAGTACTCGAAGATCTATTTGTTAATGTCTATCTTCCAGAAAATCGTCGATTGAATCCATTCAATCAATCAGCTAATTCCAAACAAACAGCTATATTGATGATTTTCGAACATTCATTGAAAAGACTCTATTCAAGTTTTCTTGATCTCATTCAAGTTAGTTTCATTTTTGTTTTCATCGTTAGAATTGGTTTTGTTCTTAGCAAATAGCTCATGATCCTATCGGTCAAATTCGAACTAAAGCTGTGTCAATGCTCGAACGTTTATTATCACAACGACCTGAACAAGAAAAACGTTTACTCGAACTGATCGTTGATAAACTCGGCGATCCAGATTCGACAGTCGCTGCGAAAACTCTTCATTTATTAAATCAACTTCGTATGTTCAAATAGAAATTTCGAATTAAATTGAGTTTTGTTTTCTGTTTTCAGTGGAAAAACATCCGGGAATGAAACTTGTTCTTGTCAATGAAATCGAACGTCTTGTCTTCCGACCAAATATTCGTTCAAGTGCACAGTAATTGATTTTATTTTCTTGTTTTTATCTTCTCTAAACAAAAACTCTGATTTCAGACATTACGGTCTTTGTTGTTTGACATCGATCACCTTCACCAGTCAAGACAATGAGCTAGCAAACAAACTTATTCGTCTTTATTTCGCACTTTTTCGAGTAGAACTTTCGCACAAAAATTCTGCTTTTTTTCTGAATCGATTTGTTTCAGTTGCTCAGTGTCAAAGAAGATGTTAGTTCGAAATTTTTCGCCATACTTCTCGGCGGCGTGACAAGAGCGATATCCTATGCTCAAGGTAGACAAACGAATTTTCTCTTCGAACGTAAAATAAATCTGTTCTTTTTTTTTCTCAGTTGATTTGGATAATATTGTCGAACATTTAAATGATCTTTTTCGAATTGTTCACGCGACTAATTTCAAAACAAGTGTTCGAGCTTTGCAATTACTCTTTCGTATATCTGAACAGAGATCAGAAATCGACGATCGATTTTACAATGCTCTTTACAAGAAACTCTCCGAACCGGAATGGAAGAATTCGAAGATGCTTTCAACGTTCTTGAATTTAGTCTTCAAATCTCTATTAAAAGATTCAATGGAATCAAGAATTCGAGTTCGAAAATTTTTCTTAGTTCAACATAAATACGATTCGTCTCTTTTTCGTAGGCGTTTATTAAACGTTTATTACAACTCTGTCTGTTCAATGATATTCCATTTGTCTGCGGAGTTTTGTTACTAATTTCTGAACTCGTAAAACGCCATGCAAATGGTGTTCGATTGCTTTTGTTTACACAAAAAGCAACTCAATCATCGTCAACAAAAGGCGGTGGTGATGATGACGATGAAGAAGAGCATTTTCATGACGTGCCAAGTGAAGATGATCAGCCATCGCAAACTGTTCCTCAAATAGCTTCATGGGATCATAAAAAATTGAATCAAACCAAAGAAGTTTTCACAACACAATACGATATATTCAAACGAAATCCATTGTATTGTGGAAGTGAATTTACATGTTTACATGAATTGTTATTTCTCAAAAATCATTCGCATCCAACGGTTGCTCTCTTTGCGCAGAATATTCTCGATGAGAAATCGATTGAATACGATGGAAATCCGTTGATTGATTTCAATTCAATGAGATTTTTCGATCGATTTGTCTACAAAAATCCAAAGAAACAAATAGCTAAACATGGTAGAACTCCAAAACAAACCGAATTCACTCGATTTCATCGTTTCATTTAGAACTTCTACGAAAAAAAACTCGTCACGCCATGGGTCGACTTTATTTGCCTAAAGGTGTCAAAGCTGTAGCAGTGGACAGTAATGATTACACGAAGATTAATCCCGAACATATCCCAGCTGATGAACGTTTTCTTTATACGTATGTTTTCCGAATGAATTTTCATCTGAGACTTTGCGCTTCGTTTAAGATTTATGAAAATGCGACAAGCAAATAGCGAAACATTTCAAGAGAAAAAGAAAAAGAAATCGATCGATGACGATAACGAAAGTATTGAAAGCGTGTCTGATGATGAATTCGATCGATATCTCGGTAAGAACTCATTTTCATGCAAATATTTTTTTTATTGAATTTCATAATCAGGTCAATTTATGGGCGATGTGGATCAAGAGGAAATCGATCTTGACGATACGAATAGTATCGAAGATATCGCCAGGTTTTTATTTCTGATTTATTTATTTAGTTTATTGACTTGATTTATGTTTAGTACTGTTCAACGTGGTCGTCGTAATGACGAATCAATAAACGACGATGAGGACGATGATGATGACATGGATGACAATCGACCTTTTACATTGAATAATAGCGATGAAATAACCGATGATGAACAAGTCGATGATATTGAACCCGAATCTGTTGGTAATCAGCATATTCGAGATAATTTCAAAGTTGATAATGAACGAGGTATTTCGCGAAAATGAAAGAGAATTTTGAGTTTCGAAAGTTGTCTTTTTTTTCTTCTTCATTTGAAAAATAGAAATGAAACAGATTAAATGGGAAATGGATCGAGAACGAACGTTTGCTCAACGTTCACGTCGTTATGATCAACACAAGAAAAAGACGAGTAAAAGAAAGCCGAAATTAACTCGTCGAGAAAAACGTCGGCTACTTCATGAAACACCAGTAACGAAGAAAAAGAAGAAACGTGTCCATTTCAATTAAATGTCTTCGTCTTTTTTTTGTTTTGTTATCAAAAAAGAAAGAAAAAAAAAGATTTTGTTTAGTAATCAAATTGATTGCATAAAAAAATGATCTTTTCTTGTGTTTTATTATTTGAATTATTGAAGAGTGATATGAGAAAAAAGATTGAGATATGTATATGCTTGTGTCAAGTGTTAAACCTTGAACTTTAAGACAAGTGTAATCTCGAAAGACTAACGGTATTTGAAATTCATATTTCACTAGTGCTATTGTTGTTGTTGTTGTTGTTATTGTGTTAAAGATAAATATTATTTCAAGAAGATCGATGTCTTTTCTTTTCTGTTTTTACTTCGTCTGTCTCTCTCTCTCTTTCGCTTGAAACCTATTTCGATCAAGGCTGATATTTTACTAGTCGAAATTTATTTGCAGACACGTTGAAGATATAGATTGATATCAGATGTGAAGTGTATATATATATATATGTGTGTGTATGTATGTGTATATACTCATGTATATGTATACGTTATAAAGAATAATCGATCGAAAGAACTTGAAGAATTATTTTACTAGTTCAGTCGACGACATATAGCGGCAGGAAGAAAAGAGATGAATGACCCTTATGAGACCAACCTACCATCACACACATCTATACCGTATATAGTACGTAGTACATTCGGACAATGTATTGAGATGTATGAGAATATATGTGTGGTCATTGGCAGTCAATGCATAAATTAGCCATTCCGGTGTTCGCACTCAGTAGGCCGAACGTTAGCGCATGTTCATTGTCTGACTTTTTTCTCTCTCTCTCTCCCTCTCGTTTCTTTCTTTCTTTCATTTATTTTTTTTTCTCGCTCCTATTGTATTTAATGTTCATAATGAGAACGAGGTTGGATGAATATGTTAATGTATCATCATTAGTTATTGTCTTTACTTGATAGATCCGATTAGATGACAGCACGAAAGTAACAAAACAAGTGTTCATCACTCATCTGTATTCGATTGTATTCTCAGATTGAATTATATTACCTTTCTCATTCTTTTCTTGCTCTCTCTCTCTGTCTCTCTTCAACATTCTTTCTCATTTTTTTTTCATTTATTTACTTTTTTTTAAAATCATTCAGGTAACACTCTATAATTACTCACTTTCAACCTACACACGCAGCACATAATCTTCAAATATTCCTATATTTAGTTACTTTAGTTTCGGTTTCTTTTATAAACAAATCGTTCATCTATTAATTGATCTCAATCGTGTACATTTACAATCGTTTCTTTCTTTTTTTTTCTCTTCGGAGTTGTAGTTGCAACAACCGCAACCATTCTATATACTTTATACTATAACAAAAAAAAAGAAGAAGAACGAAAATACTCTCGACAACTCGCATACACACATATATACACATACGTACATACATCACACATACGGAAGAAAAGAAGAGAAGAGACACAAAGAAAAAAAAAGGGAGGTTCGTTTTTCTTCTTCTTCTCTTTCTTCTTCTGTACTATACGTTTATAGTCATCATCATCATCAGCAGCAGCAGCAACAGCAGCAGACAGACGTCATTGGTGCTACTCGACTTGAACCATTAGACTATTGTTTGATGTTCATTAACCGACAAGAATAATTATTATGATACGAAAATTTCGAAGAATCTTTCGTCCAACAACATCACCAACTAAACTCGATCATATTCATTCAACAAGTAGTCCAGAATCCACATCCGATGAATCGTCTTATATTAAACAAACATCAACATCCATTAATAAACAACTTTTCACAGGTAGACAAAAAGAATCCTTGCGTCAATCAGCTTTCTTCTCCCTCTCTCTCTCTCTTTTTCCACTCAATCAAGATTAAATTCGAAGGACAGTTTTTTGTTTTAATCTTGCCTGAATTTTTCTTTTCTTATTCGAAACGGATTTTGTTTATTCTTCAGAATGAAATGCATCGAACAATGGTATGCTAAGACGTGAATAAAGAAACGAAAGAGAAGGGAGATTTCAATGAAATCGACAACAAAAAAATACGTTTTCTGTTTCAATTGCAAATCTCTTACATTCTCTCTCTCTTGTCTGTTGAATATAAAGACAAGATCGAATGATAATTAAGTTGAAATCGATTGATCGGACATAGTTTTAGTCACGCGCGTTTTGTATTGTTGCTTTGATCATTTTGAAAGTAGCGGACTGAATTAGACATGTATACACATCTGGAGGCGGTTGTCGACCGATATGTATATATTTCACTACTCTCGTTCTTTGTTTCCCACAATCAGACTATTTATTCTTTCTTTACTATTATAGACAAAACGTAGATATGTATGTGTTTGTATGTCTTATAATATAATTGCAGTTTGATCTTCCCAGAAGATACATTGACGACGTAACCCAAGTTTACTATTATGATTATATGAGATATATCGATAATAATTAAGCAAAGTCATTCAAAAGGAATGATTGGATTGATTGATTATAGTTTGCAAAAAAAGGAAAAAAAGAAAAAGTGTTCGTTTAATGTTTAACCTTGACAGAAAGCTCTCGTTGTAATAGAAAAAAGGTATCGACAGCAAGGTTATCCGTTTTGGTTATATATCATTTCATCATTTTGAATTTACTTTTATAAATATGAGGAAAAAAAACCGAAAGAAATAACTGTATGTGTCTAATGACATTTCGACAGATGTCGTGGAATTTGAAGTTATCTTTGTTTTACACTTTTATCAAAGATCATAAAGAATTGTAAAAAAAAGAACGAAGCATAGATAGTGATTCATGTATGGAAAATAATCTCGTCATTAAACATCGATTTTGATGTTGTACAAACATCGTTTGAATAAGTAGAGGTGACGATACGTACTTATTGTGTTGATAACCTATTTTTACTCTTTAATATGTGGTGGCAAGGCGTTGAACACATATACACATTTGTGAAAGAAGATGAGGAGAAGCCTCGCTAGACACACATCGTCTTCGTCTTTCTCTCTCTCTCTCTCTCTCTCTTGCTCTCTTTTGCTCGTTTTTTCCTACTTGTTGAGTAGACGCACACAAAGATTTAGCGTTACATTTTTGTCGTCATCATTTATCGTTTGATACACGACGGCATAGAACACGTTAATGAAAAAAGTAGAAGAAGAAGAAAACATATGCTACGCGAGAATAACAAGTCTGCGGTTCAATTTCTTCAACAACAACAACAACAACAACAACAGTAGCAGCAGCAGTAGGAATAATTACTAGATTCATTTTCTTCGTTCATTTAACAATGAAGAGCTATAAACGTAGACGAGCAAAGAAAAAAGCCGCTCAACAACAAGGTGAGCTACTTACGAAAAATTCTTTCAAACTTCTTCTTTTTTTCTGTTTGTGTTCCTTTTTTTTTCTTGACTCTATTTGAATGTTCTTATTGATAATTGTTTTAGACATATCTAACATTTCTAATAATATAAATGAACAGAAAAAGAACTCATTTTCTATAAAAGTTCAAGGAAGATATTAAACTAATGAAATATCATTTTGATAACGAGAAAAATGATCAAATAATGATCTTATGTAGACACACATGTTGTGTATTTGAGGATTAATTCGAGATTCAAAAAACATTAATATCGAATAAGACCTCGAGAATTCGACTAGTCGATCTGTGCCGAGAAGAATTTATTTAGTGAAGGTTGAAATGACGATGATTTACTTCTAACGAGAGATTGATCGGTTTCGGTAGATTCTCTCTCTCTCTCTTGTTCGGCATTCTTTTCTCGGTTACCTATAAAAACGACCGGTCTATTCGAAGCAGCTGTTGTTCATTTATTCTGGTGACAGGTTGGCCATTGAATTGACCGATTGAAAGGCGCAAACTTATTTAAATATTAGCAGCGTAAGTCGAAAAACGTGTTTGTTTCTTTGTATTCAATCAGAGCGAGAGTCGTATTGCATGTAATATGTTTCTCATAAAATCGACGATTAGTGATTCTCTCGTTTTCTCTCCTTCTCATTTACCTTGAAAACCGATCAGATATCTCCTAAGAAATTGAAGTTAATAATAAGCAAAAAAAAAGTCAATCATTTCGACCGCAAACAGTATCATGAATTTGCACGTTGTATTCAAACAACTTTGGTATCTCTATTCGTTCTTGAAATTTCTATTTTATTTGTGTTATAAACTTTCAACATACATATGGTATATCATCATAAATGTCTACTATCTTCAAACGAGTAAGATTCGTTTTTTTTTCTCAATAAAGAACAACAGAGAAGAAAAAACGAGAGAAAGAAAGAAAGAAAGTGAAAAGAAATACGGCACAAATGTTTTTTTTTGTAGATAGCATTCGAAAAAACTTGACTAGATGCATTCTCATTTTTTTTTCTTTTGTTTCGATTGAAATTTCGATTGTGAATTAAGAAATAGTCATGCATGACTATAATCAACGATGATTGTGTGTGCTCTTTAATCTTAATAGTTGAACGACATCGTATATTTATCGTATTATGGATGAGTTTTGATACAAAGCAATCTATGTAGACTAGATAGTACTTTTTTTCAAATAATTTGTTTTCGATCGGTAGATTCGAACGAAGAGAAAGAAAAACGAACTCATGTATACACAAATCTCGAAATCACATTGTTGGTGTACATATCTATGTGATAAGGTCGACATATTTTCATTCATTCGGTCGTTTATAAACGGCTGTCTTCTCTCTCCCTCTCTTCTCGTCTTCCTCCAATCGCCCTTCATTCATTCGCACCGTCCATTAAACATACATCGATGTGTGTATATATGTACGTGCATATAAGCAAAAATGCTCATCTCTTTAGTTATTAAAGAAGAAAACAATTAGATTTTAGGTTGACCGAAGTTGCTTGTTGAAAAGAAGAAAAAAAAACTCGAGAAAATGATTGAATCAAATTTGGGTAAGTTGCGTGAATAATGGATTTCTTTTATTCGACATGATGATCTCCTGTGGTGGTGGTAGTATTAGTGATGGTCATAGTTTTGTTTTATCGAAAACGAACAAATGAGAAAGTATCCGATTACAATTCGAGTGTGAAAAGAAGAATCTCACGGTTGTATTCGAAAGTGCGAGAGTTCAAATAACCTGTTTATTATCGTTCGATAAGAACGACAAGCATAGTTTCATTAATCATGAGGCTTTTCTTATTCTTGCGTAAATCTGCCAATCTCATTTGACCTTCTCACGTTTTTCTTTTTCCTTTTTTTTCCTCTACTTAACAAAAAAAGAGAAAAATCAAAAATCGATTTATTATTATGATTCGATTTAGAATCTCCCGTTACAAATCCCAATTCATTACACTCGCCCGACGATTTATCATCGAGTGTACAGTATGCTAAAATGCGTATTATATCTTCGCCAGTCTTTCAATTGCGCGACATAATTCGTGCTCTTCTCACGTCCATACCTCCATCATGTGATTTGATTTCAACATTTCTCACCTACGGTCAATCATTAGGTGCGTCAACTATTCATGGTTATCTTGTCGATCGTTGTTATGAAACTCAAACGCTAATCAATGATGAATATTCATCGTATCAAGGCGTAGCTTTATGTATAACATATGATGCTCTTTTAAGCGAACAACAATGGGAAGATGTATTCGGTATACACGAATCAACATCGACAATATCGAAAACAGCATCGACTTTTTTTCATTTATCCGATTTTTTGTGTATTGTTAGCGGTTCACGTGTTGTTTACTATGATCCTAATGAACGTATGACAACAGATGAACGTGCTTATGTCTCCATATTCGATCTTGAAAATGATGATATCGACATGTTTCAAGATCAATTTTCTCCATTAGATTATTTTCTATCGAAATCAAAAACATTCTACAATGGTACACTCATTCGTTTACCATTACGAATCTCAGCAAATGAAACAAATTCAATCTCAACTCATATACAAACAATCGATGATATAAAACAACAAATTCTTCGGTATTTTTCTCAACATGAATCATTCATTGAATTATTATTATTTCAAACTAATCTCAGTACAATTGAATTTCATTATACAAAAGATTTTCAAATTCTAACAAAATTTCTCTCGATTAGTAAACATACGTTAACAACAATTCATGATGCACAATCAACAACACAACTCATCCATTTGACATTAGACAAACAAATCACTGATACACCTATAACAGATCAATCTCGTTGGTTATTATCAATCTTTAACGATTATAATGAAATTGATAAACGTGATATACAATTAAAACTATTATTACCATTAAATCTACATTCGTATTCAATAGAAAATATTTACTCGTTACGTAATTATCAAACATTACAAATAACATCAACACGAATGATTTATTATTGTATAATACCGCTATTAAATCGTTTTTGTAAAGATGATCTTTGTTTACAATTACGACAAATTAAATTTCCACATGCCTACGCTTTATTTTTAAAAGATCTCTCTCGAATAATCAAACCGAATACGACGACATCGAATCTTTCCATTGATTTAATTTGGGAATTAATGCCTGACATTGATGAACATCAACGAATGTTAAATGAAAATCATAAATATCTTCTACAAAATCAATATTTAAAATTAATTAACAATCTTATACCGGATATTTGGACTGAAATCGGTAAACAAGAATTATTCTATTCAGTAACAGATGGTTGGGGTTATGTTGCCATTGAAGATATGATTATAAACAATGTTGAAGCAGGTCCAATTCAAGATGTTTTAACATTTGTTTTTTCTGAAGCCAATGCTCCGATTGTTATTCTTCCTTCACATGTAATCAATGGTCTATGTAAATATTCGAATAAACATTATTTACAAGTGATGACACCATTTCATGCATCGGAATTATTAGCTAAAAATGCCAATCTATTAACACGTTTGTCTAGTGAACAAAAACTTTCACTTTTGAAATATATTATTCTCAATGATCCTGATCCAGGTCTTGTTCTCGAACTGCAATTATTACCATTAGCTAATCAAGAATTTACGATCTTTCAAAATAAACAAGCAAATACAAGTATTTACATCATGGATCAATGTCCTGATTTCTTGAAATTATTTCCTGAAAGACAATATGATCGATTTTTAAATCCAAATATTGAAAAGAAATTATACGATACATTAGCATCTCAAGTATTTCAAGGTAGAGTGAACTGTTCATTTGTTTCTTCGCTCATTTATGTGTGTCTATATACGTTCTGCTGTTGTCTGAATAACCGTTACAGACTGACACATTCTTTTTCTTGTTCTCTACTTCTGCTTCCGTCTTCGTCGACTCATCGCGGGCGATTTTTTTTTATATTCGAACAAGACTCATACATAGCAAAAAAAGAGGAAAAGAAAGTAGTAGAGCATATAAAAGAGAAAAAAAGAAAGGGAGAGCGAGAGAAAGAAAGAAAAAAAGAAGAAGAAGAAGAAGAAAGAAATGTCTCAGTGGAACAAATCGAACGACGACCGCAACTGGCACTAACACATCAGACAACTATATCAAATGGCGTTGTTTTTTTAACTACGAGTGAATATTTTTCGATATGTATCGATCGAATTTCTACAATCGACTCAGTTCAAATGATGGAACTCGTCGATCTGTATCGGCTTCACCATATGATCGAGGTAATGAATAATGAATGATAGAGAAAATAAATATGTGAAGCTCAAGATATGTCGAACACAGACATGCAAAAAGGTTTCTTTGATTGAGAGACAGATCAAGTAAGAGAAAGAGAGAAAACGATTTCATCACAGTTGTTTGTTTTCTTTTAATGAATAAAAACTCATCGATGTTAATTAACAAAAATGACATTTACGTAGACTACTTTTCAAGGATTATTACAAAATCGATGTTTTGCAGATGTTGATATGCATATAGATGAATAAATCGAAAGTATAGAATAACTGTCAATGTTAGTTTACTTGATACTTAGTTGTACTTTGCATTGTGTCCAAAATTAAGAAGTAGCGCTAAAACGAGAGAAATGATTGAACCGTTTGTTTTCAGTTAATTGAACATGGACAGTTTTCTGTATGGTTAATGAATTCATTCATTCATTCATTCATTTGAATGCAATACAAAGATTTAAATCTCGTCGTTTTCTTTTTTGTTAATAAGAAAAGATCGTCGTGTAATGATAAGTATTGTTCATATACAAGTACAAACATTCTCTCTTTCTCGATCGTACAGAGAAAAAAAAATCAATTTTCTCCTCTTCATCGCTCAATAACGATGATATCATATATCCAAATGTTCATATACAGAAACCTATCATATAATAACGGCATCCTGCCCGTGATTTGTCACCCATTATGATTACTATTTTTTCTTCTCTTACTCGCTGTCTGTCTCTTTCGTTTCGTTGTCTCGCGTTCGTTCTCCATTTCGTGTTTCTCCTTCATTCATTCATTCAGCAATTGCTCAACAATTGCAGTTCAAAAATTCCTTCTTATCCGGTGTTGGCTGGTGACTATAGCAAACACTTGAATATACACATACACACACGTACGTCTTTTCTTTAAACTTTCATCTCTTTTTTGCCGATCGCACTTTCTTTTTTTTTAAATTTCAAACGTCAGATTCGATTTTTTCACTCTCTCGCGTTCGACACTATTCTCTTTTATTGAATCAAGTACTTTTTGAAAATCGATCCGTCAATGCTGATCCGTTGCCAAGCCGAAGAAATTCGTTAGACAAAAGAAGAAAAGAATATCAATAAGACAAAAACAAATTCAAACCTAGAAGACGATTCCCTCGATTCCTAATTTTCTTTTCTACATGGGTAACACATCGACAGCCGCCGCTTGTTCATCAAAAACGTCGTCAATCACAACAAAACCGACAACTATTTATAAACTCAAATCAAGTCATCCGCTGCCAATTCATGTTCAACATTACAAAGAACAGACGCATTCCTCGCCAATATTTTCTTCCTCGTCTATATATAAAGGTAATTTTATTAACATCTTCCGATTAATAATACATGCGACAAGTGTTTTTCAAGAGTCATTCGTTTCGTTCTCAAACTTTTATTTGAATCTATCGACCTACAGCTTTCCTAATTGGACTTGACACATATCAATACATAAAAATCATCAAACAGATCAAATTGAACGTATCATCTGACCTTCGTTAGTACACATATATTGAAAAAAAAAGGAACGAAATGAATACCTGTTCTATACACACGCATATATATGTACACATTGATAACTAAGAAAAATGAAGCATGATGCAATTTGATGTTAAATTTATTTGTGATCAAATAAGACAGAAAGCAAAAAGAAAAGAGAAAGAGAAAACTTAGTAAGTAACGGTATATAAATCGTGATATGTAATTAGAATTTTGATATATTGAATAAATGAACATAGGCTGAGAAATGTGTGTGTGTGTATGTGTGTATGCTGTCACAAGGAGATTAGATTGAAAACCTGTCAATTAGATTGTTGTATAAACTAAGAGGAGGAGTTTAATGACAAAAGAAATATGATGTTTATCGTTTGTATATTTGTAGTTTAGAAAGGAAAAGAAAAACATCATGCACGATTCATTCTAATTAAATTATCGTACAGAATTTATGATCGGCATAGAAAATCACGAATAGTAACTTTTCGTAATAGAACGAAAGAGAAAGAAAACGGAATTTTAATCTCTGAGTAGAATAAATATGAGAAGGCAATCTTCAATGACGATAACAGCCTAATACTTATTAAGTACATGTTAATAGAAAGTTGTAAAAAACGATCTTCAAGAAAAGAGCTTTATCATGTTCGATACGAGTTGCATACGTCGAGAATAAATATAATCGATCAGAGTTTTTTCCTCTGTTGTCATCGTTTATTTTTTTTTATGATTATAACTATAAACATCTGTGTTCAATAGATCTGTTCGATTTCGATGACATCAAAAGAATAAAGTTTTCTATTTCACAATAACCGGACACATTTTCCAAATGTCATTCGGCATAGTTGATTTTTGCATCTGGTTTATTTATATATATATATCTATATTCATCAGTTATGTGCAAATATTCAGGTGTTCTGCGAAAGGGAGAAACAGAGAGTAAGAGAAAGAGAGAGAGAAGGAAAAAAAAAGAAGAGAAAAGAGGAGGAGAAAAAGAAAATAGAATATACAAAAGGACGACATGAGAAAGGAACGATATGTATGTATGAGTGCACGTCGAAAGAACTGAGAGGAAAGATCCTTTTGGTAAGACTGTATTATATTGAATAGACTCGAAGAATCCGCCTTGTTTCTTTCTTGTGTATTATACCTCATTCATCTCCATCAATGGCATCAACTGGTGGCAGTACAAATCTATCGAAAAAACGTAATACATTCCTCAGTCATTTTCTACCGTCAAAAAATCTTTCAATATTTCGAAATAAAACATCAACAAATGCAAACACCAATGATTTATCCAAGGATAAACCAATTTATAAATCACAAATTAATATAAATACTCAACCTCAACCTCAACAACAAACGCCTATTCCAATGTGTATTGGCCGTGGTTGGCTAAAGAAACGTTTAAAACGACCGATTTCACTCGATCTTGATCTAGTGAAAACTTTTGTTGACGAGTCGATTGGTAATAATAGCGAACAGGCACAACATCACGAACAATATCAACAATCTCTCAATGACATCGGTACGCTAATGGATCCTTTGTCGTTTTCTGTTTCTTTTGTCTGTATAGATTTATCTCTTTCTAAGAAATTGTAGAGAAGAAAAACATAGATAAGATAGAGATATTAGTTACAAAACAGATAGTAGACATGCCAATAGAGCCAACGGGTAAATAATCTTACATGCCAGAAAATATCTTTTCCCCTTCGGTATGTTAAGGATAAATAGACAGTTTTTTTTTTGTTTTGTTAGTTAAAAAATTTCTTCGTTCTTCTCCTCTTGTCATCGAACATGTAAATTTAATCGATCTTTCGTCGTCTTCATGTTAAATTCGATCGTATATGCAAATGTAGTTTTCTTTCTTCCATAATCCTCGAAGTTAAAATAAGTGTTATCGAACAGATAAGAGTATGTTTGAGCTCATTTGATCTGGTTATTTTCATTCGATTGAAAAGAATTTTTGTCCATGAAACTAGGACAACAATGTTTTAAATCAAAGAATATTAAACAAACAAAAAAACGATGAGATCATAGTTAATAAAATCGTCTCGATCCAATTCACCGATTTCTTGACGAATGTTATAATCAATTTCTTCGTATATATAAATACGACAAAACGATTATCTTTCGTTTTCGTTTTCTTGTTTGTTGTGAGCATGTCGAAAAATATTTTATCTCGTTGGAATATTTCGTCATCAACAAATAATTTATATACATTACCCAAACTAACATGTCGTACTTGTTCGTTCAAATATCAGAAAAAGCAATTAACTTGTCGATTGCCTCTACTAGTAACTCGTTACGGTATGTGTTAATGAAGAAAGTATGTCTTAATTGAGATTTTACCTAACTATTAGCGTATGAACTTGTCTCAAGGTAAATCATAGACCAGTGAAGTAAATATGTCTCGTAATTCAAGAATTTCTGCGTTTCAAGGTTATGTACATAGGAAAAATGTGTTCAAGGTATGAGAATATCGACACAATGAAAGATTAAGATAAGAAATAATCGAATTAATTGAAAAATTTGTCGTGTATGTGTCTTTTCTTTGTCTTCTGTTGTTAATAATTTATCTATTCTTGGTGTTTTCAATACTTTACTCCATGTCAACGATTACGTAAATACAAAGTCTTAACTACTATTATCCTTTAACAACTTCATTATGTGTTGACATTACACAGCTTTATCGTATCCGTGCGAGGTTAGCATCAAGAATAAAGCAAACGAGCAAAGAAAGGGGGGGGGAGAGAGAAGAGAGGAAAGAGTGATGGTATTACTCTTCTTCTTCTTCTTCTGTCTTATATTGTATGTACAACTATTCGCTGTTCTTTGCTTTCTCTATACTTGCGTATTCTTTCGTTTACCTCCTCTACTAGTCTTCCCTCGCCCTCACCCACATTGGTTGCGTTTTGCATACATACATTCATTCTTTCTCTTCCCTCTTTCTCTCTCTCTCTCTCTGTTTCTCTTACGCATATATGTACAGGTTTTTAGCAATGATGTCCCTGTACATACATCGTCACTCTTCTACGACTCCTCTTCTTCATCACGCGGACGACGAGCGAAGAGGAGAAGAAGGTGAAGATTGAGGATGATGATTATATTCATTGTCTAGCCTGAAATAAAACTACACCGCATACATATACACATACACACATATACATTTATATATACTGTGTGTGTGCTCGAACAACGATACAATGGACTCTCGATATCGTTTTTCAGCAAATATGCCAAATCGTTATGAACAGTTATCAAGTAGTTCCAATTTAAATAATAATAACAATAATAATATGAATTTCAATCATATAAATCGTTCGAATCCTATTTCCAATCGTTATCTCAATCGAAATCCTTTGATGTTTCCTCAACATCATCAACAACGTCTTCGTACTTCACCACCCATGTTTTCATCATCCTATTTGGGCCCATTACAACAACATCAATATCAAAATTCTCCGACTCATCGATCCCAACGACCACGTTTTCTTTCTGCTTGGGATCTAACTCCAAATCCGACAATCTATCATTCGTCACGCAATCTCGCGTCGACTACTTCAACGCCAACACCAGTATCGAAACCACATGATGACGGTGCGTGTATCTTGAACAGTTGTCTTTCTTCTTCTTCTTCTTTTTCGACTAATTGGCTGCACATACGTTAAACATTGTGCAATATTTCTATAGTTTCTTCTTGTTCGCATATGAACTTGATTATTATGAGAAGGTTTTGCTTTATTGATTATTTACTTGAGCAAACAGTAGGAAAAACGACTTCCCACCAGGCTCACAGATAATCTTAATCTCTTTCGTCTCATATTACATTGCGATGTTCGTTTATTCAAACTGAACGACTTACGTTCTTGAAATACGTCTATGGACATGTGAATTTTGAGGTTTCATCGAACGTGTTCGCTTCTTTTTCTCTCTCTCTTCTTCTTCGTATTCTCAATCAACATTTTAAACGTTATTTCATCTGATATACAATATGTATACATGTATGTTAAGCAAATGTCAGAGAAGAAAAACCTGTCAGTCATCCTTGATAAATGTGACAACAAAAAAAACGCGCTGATTGTTCACATTAAATTGTGACAAGGTTTATAAACATGAACGTACTACTTTAAATTCTTTTTCTGTTTTAATCAACAAAGCATCTTATAAGGATTGTTATTTGCATTGATTCGCTTTTTTTCCACCATAAGACCTTGTTCTTAATGAAGTCGAAGGAGAAATATATCGAACCAAAACAGTTTTTCCCTCTCCCTCCCTCTCTCTCTCTTCTTTTGCTCCTAATCGATTATTTAAACACGCATAATACATGTCATTGTCAACCTTTAATCTTTTCTTCTTGTTATTTGCTATTGTATTCGTATGAATCTTGACGACACTGAAGACGTTGGTCGAATCTCGAACCACAAAACCACATACGTCGGCAAGTGTCTGATTGCTTTTTCTTTCTTCTTTTTGACGAAGCATACGAACGAATAGGCAAACTCCGTATTAGTTCGAAGGACAACCGTATATAACCGAGCGAGACAAGTAGCGTCGCGTGTATGTAAGGTTGTCAAGCATACAATTTTGTAGGTTTCGTCTTTTTTCTTTATGGGTTTTCATCGTTCAGTCAAGGCAACATGTCATTGCGTTCTAATTGAAATAAGAATTTGATCCATAAATTATGATGATTCGAGACATCGAGAATATTTATTATTATTATTGAAAGAAGACGAAGAAGAAGAAAGTTTTTTTCTTTTTTTTTTAAACTTTTAAATCAACAATTGTTCTTCGAACAAATTCATTGTTAAACAGAAAAATGAAAAGATCTTATTTCAACAATGAAAACGGACACTATTCAATCTTGACCTCATATTGACAAATCTTTCGATCACAAAAAGTAACAACTGTTATTCTTACAATATTCATTGTTTGAAAGAACAACGAACAGATAGACATTTAAAAGATTTTTTTTCTCTCCTCTCCTCATTTCTCTCATTTTTTTTTGTTGTGAATGTATGTCTATGTAGAACAACGACCATCGAGAGGATTAGAGAGAATCGACATACACAGACGAACATATATTTATAGATGTATGGCGAACGAAACGAGATGTTGTTGACATTTGCTGATTAATCGAGTATGCTAATGAATTGACTTGCCATACATAATCTATCAACTAAATACAGACATCAATTGAAGAGAATCAAAGATGAATAAGCATCAGTTGTTCTCTTGATATAATCATTAGCGAATAATGTGAAAACGCGTTATTTTTTCTCTCTCTCTCGTTTTCTTTCTTTCTACTCAGGCTCGTATTTTATCCAATCGAACAAGCAAATTTGCATACAGATTAAGCACAGTAAAAGAAGGAAGAAAAGCGAGGGAGTCAACGAATACTCCGTAGGATTTATTTTGACATTCAAATCGATCTTGAGAAACTGATTCATATATGTATATATAAATATATATTCATACATATTTATTTCTTCATAGACCGAACACAACTACACTCAATGCCGGCGAAAGATTTTGCCGATTTAGTTATGTTACCACGTGAATGGCGACGTGGTGATGATTGTATTCAATGGCCAAGAAATCATGATTATTATAATATTGAATGGCTTGAAAATCTCTGGAAATATATTAATGAAAAACTCCCCAATGATTTATCCATGCTTGAAAATACGAATATTCTGTATTTACAACCATTATCCCGTCCATTAGGTGCTTCAACAGCTAATAATAGTATAACATTATATAAACTATCGAAAAATATCGGTTTGATACAATTACCTATTGTGCCAAGTAAAGATGATTTGGCTATACAAAAAGTTCTATTAAAATTGAATTTCTATTGTATTGAACCATTTCCTGAAATGATTCGTCGACATAAATGTATCGATGATTACGTACCTCAACTGTCATGTTTAGGTTTATTACAAATTTTCAAATGTCGTCTAAGACATTTTACACAATTAAAAATTCAACATGAATTCAATACTCTACTCAACGAACATGATATGAAATTACTTCGACAATATCTCTCACGTATAATGACACAACAATTAGATGATTCAAATATTCAATGTATCAAACAATTACCTATATTTGATAATGCATATTTAGGTGGTGATATCAATCAACAACAATATCGATATATTAGTTTGAATAATATTTTGTACATCTATGAATCAGGAACGAAGCTACCCGTCGATCTACAGCCACCTAAACAATGTATTCATGTGACTGATGGTGATTCACGAATTCTATTAGATAAATTAGGCTATGTTATACATGATTTTACGCATGTTGCTCGATATCTCATCACAACACTTGGTCAACAACAATCAGCGAGTTCACAACAATCGAATTCAGCTCCATTTAAAAATGATCAACAAAAACTAATGTTTCTCGGCAAATGGTTATTGAGTAATTGTTCGAATTTAATTCTCAGTGATGTTGTTTGTCAAGATACACTTTCGAATACACGTTTATTTCCTAATCGTCGTGGTGAACTTTGTTCTTGTCAACAAATGTTCGATCCATCATCGTTTCATTTGAATAATAAAGACAAATATTTAGCTCTCTTCGAATCGAAATATTTACCATCGATTGATATCTGTTCAGTGAACGAACATTTAACACTTTTAAAACATTTGAAATTAAAACAATTCTATGATATTAAATCCGATGAATTAATCGATATTTGTGAATTAACAATAAAAGAATCATCAACAACAGGCAAACGTTCGCTCATGTTTCTTCTAGCGGATTTTATTTTGGATATTTTAAATCAAAATCCGAAATTAATCGATGATTATTCTCAAACAAAACGTATTAGTCTTAAACAATATTTAAATATCACACAATGGATACCAGTTATGCTCGAACGACCACGTTCATATCCAGTGACATTAACATGGCAAGGTTCGATCGATTCTCGTCGGCCATTTGTTACACCACGTGAAGTTTGCGATAAATCGAATGCGTTACTTGTCGGTGCAACGGCTCTTGTCTGTGCACTTGAACTGCCCGAATCGTTCAATCTCAATCCTCAATCATCGATATCGACACGTTATTTAATCGATTTTCGTGAAATTAAACTCGATTTATTAATTAAACAATTGAAATGTCTCGTTCTTTGCTATCAAAAAAGTTCGTCACAAGAACAAAAAAGTGAAACATTCGATTATTTGAATCTTTGCAAACGTTTGTATGAAGCATTGGCAACATTTTCGAATACGAATGATATACTCAAAGAAATGCGTATTTGCGATTTAATTGATTGGATTTGGAATGGAAATAATGGGTTTTCATCGACAAATCAAATCTATTTAATCGATAAAAATCATCCATTAGCTGCCTATGTTCAAGTTCTTCCCTATGAATTGTATAATTATCGAAAATTTTTCGAAACCATGGCTGTTAAATATCAACCTGAAGCTGCTAAATTAGAAGATATCATTCGTACACAACAGATCAGTGATGAAAATCTATTCAAATGGATTAAAGAAACATATTCAAGTGATCGACGTTTATTACAAATGATCAATGAAATTGAAGTCAAAAATTCCAAATCATCATCATCATCAACAAACAAAACTGCGCCACCACCAGACGAACAAACACGTATTACATTTTCGAGTACATTGGATCTGTCCGACGAGAAGATCTATCTCTATCTACCGGATATATTTCATAAACAAAGTAATCTCAAAGAAACTGTCGTTCAAGCATTGACAATTATATCGAAAGAGAAAAAACCTCAACTTTTAACTGAAGAAGATTATTTCATACGAAAAATGTCTGGTGTCGAATATCAAAAGAATCTCTACGATCATTATCGTGCTTACAATGATCTTCTCCTACCGAATCTCAATGTTCTACCAAAAAATGTCAAAGATACACTCGTTCTATTCGCATTAGATCATGCCGATGCATTAATGTTAAATATTCTCAAACAACATTGTTGCATTCCATGCACGCCCAACGGTCGAACATTAAATAAACCATCGAAATTAATTCATCCATATTGTCGTCTAGCATCGCTCTATTCCGATATTGACTCATTGTTTCCCTATGGTGGACAAGATTCTTATTTACGTGACGATCGATTAAATGTTTTGAAATTACTCGGTATGAAATGTGATGATAATCTTCTGACTTGGCCTGAACTTGTCGAACGTTGTGAATCAATTCCACGTATGCGTGATTATGATCTTGCTCATGAACGTTCATTAGCTCTCATACAAATACTTAATGATATGTTAACAATATCGAATTCTCATCCGACACGTTCCTTCGATGAAAATGACGATTCGAACGATCGACGATCTCGTCAATCGGCGACACTCGCTCGAGATAAATCATCGAATTCACCAACATCAATCGCACATACACACGAAGCTCTACATGATAAAGATGCACGAACACGTGCCTCGTTACAATTACGTGAACTACCATTTATTCCAATAAAACAACGGCCGATTGAACTCAATGGAATCAGTTTAACTTGGATGGGAGATAAATATATCGGTCGTTTATTCAAACCCAAAGATATTCTCTCTCAACAATACGAACAATTGATTTGTTGTTCATGGCCAATAGCTCAACAAATGACAAATAATCATGAACAAGCGATTCTAACCAAACAAGTCGAAACATTTCTCGGTCTTAACGATTCATTAAAAATCGAACTACGAGATATTTTCAAACAACTCGATGAACTCACCAAATTATCCGTTATTAATACATCGAATGCATCGATCTATAATCATCAATTAACATCGAAATATATTCTCGATATGTGCTATTCAATCTATGATTACATACAATCGTATTGTTTTCCTCAATTGAAATCATCGGAAAACTCATTCGAATATCAACATCGTTCGACAACATCACTCGAACAAATTCATCGAGATATTCGAGAATTTTTCTCTCAACGTCGATTGATTTACATGAATGATCCATCAACAAGTGATACCTATCTATTTCTCTCGCATTCACAATTATTATGGACAACGCCCAGTCGTCTTTTGAAACCGTACTTCTATTCGATTCCACATCATTTACAAAAACAATACAAACATTTCTTTCTCGATCTTTTGAAAATTAAAACACAAATCGAAGGCAAAGATCTGCTGAATACGATCGAACATGTCAAGAAGAAATACGGCACAAAGCCGATCGATAAAGATGACATGAATTTATTGCAAAATATTTATGTTCTTCTCATCGAACAATTTCCAAATATTTGGACGTCAAATATTAATTTATACCTTCCCAATGTCGACTGTGTTCTTCATTCGGGCTCGAATCTTTACTTCTATCCATTCGAACGCGAACAAATCTGTAAGTTTAATTATGACTTGTTCATTTGACTTTGTCTCGGTAAACAGAAACGAAAAATCTCTTTTTATGTTTCATCCACTTGAAACATATCGAAACAAAAGACATGAATAATTTCCATTATTCATAACCGTAACCTTGTACTACTAGTTGTCAGCATCTTTGCGTTTTTTTCTTCTTTTCTTTCTTTCTTTCTTTCTTTTTTGTTCTCCTTCGTCGTCTTCTTCGTTCTACTAATGAAAAGTAACCACATATTGAGTCTCCTTCTCAGTTCTGTCAATCATCTGTTTGCACATACAACAACTCGAGCGAACTCGTCGCATTTATAAATCTACGGGCAATTGGAACAGAATTATTAATCGAAGAATAAAAACAAAACATGTCAACAACACCGTTGCATTGCAGTAATCATACTATTATATTGAAAATTCCATCTGCAACTAACTGTAAACATGTCATTCCTCACTTTTTCTTCTCTCTTCTCTTCCCTTCCCTTTCTCTTTTTCTTTTCAATATTGATTTTTCTGCATCAAATTTCTCTATTCAAATATGTTGTGACGCATCCTATTTTGACTTTTTTCTCCTCATTTTAGTGTCGAACCCCTCAACAACACCACAAGACGAACATTGTGTCCATCCATCGATCGATCGACGTGTTTGCGTTAAAGCTGGTGTGAAACCAAGAAAAACACCAATTATAACGGCTACAGCAACAACAACAACAACAGCCACCACAGCGGCAGCACCTTCATCGACAATGTCACCTACGGCAACTTCAACGATTTCTTCATCTTCTACAGATTCTCAATCAATGTCAATAAACAATACTTCACGTTCATTTCCTAAACTTTTTGGAAACAAAAATCTCGAATCAATCTTAGCTCGTCTCGATGATCCACATATAAACCTACAATTAGTCGAACATATGGATGAATCCAATCCGAATATTGTTCTCGAATATCTACTCGAATCGAATAAATACACACAAATAACAACGAATCTATCCGATGATGATATTTACATTATATTTAAATATTTCAATGATTTTCTTTTAAATAATTATCAGGGTAATTTTCAAAAGCTACGTGAATTAAAATTATACAAGCCAATTTGGGGAAGTTTATCCAACGATGATAAACAACAAAGTTTACCTATTCAACAATGTTGTTCATTGGAGAATCTTGCACATGTCTATGTTTTAAATGAAGATTGGTCGAATTTAATTCGACGTTCGTTTAAACGAAATTTTTTCAGTGAACAATTTCACGAGAAAAAACTCGTTTTTATCATGCAGAAAAAAATCGATTCATTAAAACAAATCTTTTCTCATTTACGTTTTCATATTCTGTCTGATGTCGATATTTTCATTCAATTATGTTTACCAAATTTTCGTAAATTAGATGTTAAATCCCAGGTCAATCTTTTGAAATCATTTCTCGAAGATATCGATGAGAAATTATCATTCAACGAAAAAGATCAAACACGAAAACATCTTCACGATCAATTGGAAATCTTCACTCAACATTCACGATCGGAAATCAATGCCGTCGTTGAACTCTACGATCCCAATATCAAAAACATTCATTCAATCCTCGATAATCATCATTTTCCCGATGAACAATTTCATTCATTGCCTATGATTAAATTTCTCAAAGAATGCGGCCTACGTTCGTATATTTCAACCGAAAAATGCAAACAAATCATGGAATCAATTCAATCCAATGTCAAACAACAAGGTTGGACAAATGAACAACGTAAACGTTCGAAATATTTGTACGAACATTTAATTCAAAATTGGACACGCTATGATAATTCGATCTTAGATTACAAATTTCTCGAACCGTATCAAATGACAACTGAACATGATTCACTTTTGAAATTACACGAACAATATGTTCATACGACCGATACGAATAGTACAAATGACTTCTTTCGTTTTAATTGTATTAAATTAACCGATGGTGAATTGTTAACACACGCGAGATTATGTTGGACATCGACGTATTTACTACCGGACTTTGTTAAATTAGAATATTTCAATGAAATCAATGAACAACAAGAAACTATCGATGAAAATGCATTGGAATTCTTCAAACTCAATAAAAAACCATCTTACGCACTCGTTCAAAAGAATCTTTCGAATTTGGCGAAGAAATTCTCATTGAAATATCATAAACTCAAGTTTGTTTTTCTTGTTTCTATTCACACAAAATTTGATTTCGTTCTTTTTTTTCTTCTAGCGATCCAAAAGCTCCATCGACTCCATTATCTCAACAACTGATCGATGAACATCTCATACCTGTCTTAAAATCGATCTATCACTATTTTCAACACGATATCAAAGCTGAACGTCGTTCTGAAATCTACAAAGAACTCGAAGATCGCGAGTGTATCTATTCACGAACACGTCATCAATTTCTTCAGGCGAAACATTTCTGTTTCAATCTTCCGATTGAAGATGAAATTCCACCGTTTGTCTTCTCATTGGACAAACAATTTTATGATTACAAAGATTTGTTCGTTCAAATCGGTTTACAAGCCGAAATTCATTCGATGTTATACGGTGATATACTTCGAAAACTATCGAAAGTTTGCGAACAAGATTATCTCAATTCGAATGAATTATGTAAATCATTGAAAGCTATGGAATGTTTCTTCAAATATTTGCCAACAAGTTCAATGATCAATTCGCAAACGAAACTACCTGGCTTGTATTTCGTTTCGAATGATTTTAAATTAATAAAATCGAATGAAATTGTTATTATGGACGATCGAACCAAAGTTGATTACATGACGAAATTAGTTCATGATAAATTCATGTTTAATCCGAATGAACGTGTCTTGAAATTAGATACGACAACGAAAACCGATGAGAATTCATCGACAACCAATGTTCGTGATCTAGCCGAGAGAATCTTTGTTAGTCAACGGCCGATTTTATTTACACAAAAATATGAAGAATCGTTTTCGATAACCATACCTGAAGATGAAGAATCGCATCGACAACGATTTCTATTCAATCTCGAAAGAAAATACAATCAGCTATTAGCATCACGTCATTTGCATCGTTGTATGGCACGTGTTATTGCCAATCATGTTGCACGACAACAGAATCCAAAAATAATCTCGATTGATGATGTCGAAAATTTGATTCGACAGCGATTAACATTTGTTAAAGTCACATGTGTCGAATATTTAGAAACGAATTTAGTTTACAAAAAAACTCAACAAAAAGTCGATCAATCTGTCGATGAAAAGGCCGTTTATCTTGTTGTTGAAGGCGAAGAAAACATTACACTCTACATCAGCATGAAACATACGGAACAACCCTATTTCACTCTTTGTTTAGCACGTGCATTGAGTCCATGTTTAGGTTTAGTTGAATTACAATTAGATAATTCCGTTATGGCTGCACTTCTCGCTACAACTATTGGACAAATGTCGAAACTATTGGATTTAGTCAATGTTGCTACGGAAGAAAACATTCTCTCGATACTTAAATTACAATACATTCCATCGCCAGGCAATGTCTATGGTGATGATGTCGAGCAATTACAACAGTTTAATATCGATACACATCAAATCTTGCCAGGTGATTTATGTGTCTATCGAGTTAATGATTTGTATATCTATTGTGAAGTTGAAAAGGTTCTTAAGGAGTCCGTTGAAACGAAAGATAGTTGGACGTATAAAAAAACCGAGCCTATGCATACTTATGTATTTCTCTGTCGAATCAACGATGCAAATCAATTGGAAAAGATTTCGGCTGAGAATTTCTATGTTCTCGAACATTGGTCGAGAATATTCGATGCTGTAAGTTCAAAACCAGTTGATGAACGTGATACATTCAAATCGTCATCATCATCATCGACAACAACAAATGCTCAAGGTAAGAACAAAAAACCGATTAGCTGTAGTTTGATGTTTGAGAGTGATTATATGCGAATTTTCTCTTGTTTTCTGCTTGTTCAAATTCGCTTCTCCTTCTTCTTCTTCGTCATCAAAATGAGAGAAAAACGTGTATTGTTGTTGTTGTTTTTTTTTTACATCGATTGTCCGAAATGAAAATTAACTGTGCGTGTGTCGTCTATAGGCAAAACTGGCGATACAGACGAAAAGACGTTTTCGTCTTCCAAACGTACAGGAAAATCATCTTCTACAAATGAGTTTTCGACGGATAAGAATGGCTTTGAAACATCAGCCGATAGTGATACATCAAGTAATACAGCGTCCGAATCTCAATCCGAATCGGAATCGACACAAGCCACTGAAGACGATCTTCTCGATAAAGCTGAACTCGAATCGACTAAAAACGAAATCTATTCGGCTGTCCGACAAGCTTATCAATTAACCGGGCAAGAACGAAAGAAAACCGTGAAAAAATTACTCTTAAAATGGCATCCGGATAAGAATCCGGGCCGCGAACGTTTCGCTGCCGAAGTTTTCAAACATCTACGCAAACAAATCGATCATTTCGAAAACGACCCGTTAACATCATTTTTCAATACATTCAATAACTTTCAACATACGCCATTCTCCACTTCGGATCCACGTTTTAGCTGGAATAAATATTCGAGTACCAGCAAACCCGAACATCATAGTTCATCGACTGGCGATGATCGTTTCGGTAGTTTCGATAATTTAAATAAAGACTCGAGCGACGATACCAAACGTAGTTATCAAGATATTCCATCAGATCCAACGGCCGACAATGACACAAGCAAAAGTCGATTTAGTCCGCATCGTTCGTCGTCGTTTCGAACGGCTCGTGAAGAATGGCAATATCGTCGACAGCATGGTTTTCAACGTCGACATGGATTTTTCACTCCGACCGAAGAATCGAATAGCAATGGTACGAATTCGACAACCAACGGAACGAATTCACAATCGTCGACATCAACTGGAGGAAGTAAGTTCAATGATTTAATTCTTTCGAAAGACAAAAACATAATCTCGAATGAATTCGCATGTAGTCTACACACGCACAGATTTTCATTTCTTTTCTTTCTTTTTTTTTTCATTATCTTATTAGTTTCTGATACTATTTTTGGTGAGTGCTCTTTGCTTTTTATGGAAAGTTTAATTGCGTAGAAATGCTTTCGATAGCTATTCGCTTTTGTCAAAATGAGCACTGATCTATAATCGATAATGTTTTTCTTTTAATAGAAGAAAGTCCGAATGCACGTCGAAAACGTAGTTATCAACAATCCGAAGCTGATCGATGGCTTAAACAAGCGCAACATGATCTTGAAAGTGCATATAGTGATATGCATTCATCGACTGGACAAGTAGCCTACGATTGGGCCTGTTACAAATGTTATCGAGTACGAATTTGATATTTTTCGAGAAAAAAAAAAAGAAAATTGTGTGTGTGTGTGTTTTTTTCTCCTAGGCCGCAGAAAAAGCTTTGAAAGCCTATCATTACTATAAAGATACGGGTAAAAATATGACGGCAGATATTCCCGGTCTATTAATCGGTGTTGATAATGATGTCAGAGAAATTGGTTATAAATTATACAAATGGATCGGTGATCCCAATCGAATGCAATATCCAAATGCAGCACGATTTGCTAAGATTCCAGCGGAAGTATTCACTGTTTGTAAGTGATCATTTCAAATCGAAAAAAATCTTCTGTTTACAAAATTATTTTCTATTTTTAGCACAAGCTGAACAAGCTATTGAATATACGAAAGAATTATTGAAGAAAATCGAAGATATCATGTATCCGTGAATAACATTCGATCTTCCGTTTGTTTTTCTTCCTCATCTCTAGTCAATACTTCTCTCTCTCTTTTTTTTTCATTTTACAGTATAATGCTTGCATTCATCTTATTTGTGACGTGTTTCGTTTCTCTTCTTTTTCTTTCTCATCATTTACAACACAATGAGATGGTTTAATCATCTCGATCTGAGCCTTCTTCACTATTTTTTTGTTCGATATACGTATATATACTTAAATCTAGCATTAGCAACATGTGTGTGCGTGTGTGTTTCTTTCCAAACAAGGATCTATGCTGAAACGAGATGAGGGAAATTATGTACAGAAGTCTAATGCTTTGTTCGTGTGTGTTTTTCATTTCTTCTTCTTGTCATTCTATTACTTTATTATTATTTTCTAGTTAACATTTACTAGTGATATGTTCATCTTCTTCTTTTCTTTTTTTTTATACATATATGTATCAAGGATTTGGATATGAGTGAGTGAGAAAAAAAAAAAGAAAGATTGATTCATTCATTTTCTTCTACTTATACTTTTTTTTGTTCGCGAACGCGCTCATGGTGATGAAATAAAAGATAGGAAATATTCGAGGAAAAAAAACGACCGAGAGTTTGATAACAAAAAGAGAGAGAGAGAGAGAAAGAAGAGATTTATACTTGAAAGATACTAAGTGTGCATATAAAGTTCAAGTTTAGTTGCGAGTTTGTATTGATATGATATCAACGAGCAATCCTTGGCATGCTTTACATGAACAATTAATGCATATTGATGATAATATTATGCCATCAGCACCTCTATCGGATAATCATTGGGTTGATCTCGATTTTGATATTTTAATTGGAGAGAAATTCGGTTGTTCAATATCGGTTGTTAATCTAAATGATTCGATTGTGATAACACATGTTCGAGGAAATGATGGACTGTTACGTCCATTGGATATGATTATTTTATTTAATGATATTAATTTTGAAAATTTAACAAAAGAAACAGCTGAATATATTATTCATGCTTATCAAGGCAAACAAATTCGAATACGTATTCGTCGTTTACAGCCGACGAATATCGAAAGTGTTCAAATTGATTTCAAAGAGCAATGGTTTTTACCATCAACGAAATTAGGTCTTATGATCGATGGTGGAATTAGAAAACGAACTCAAAATGATCCAGGTTTGTTCATTGTCGGTATTAAACCGAATAGTCTTGCAGCTAAAACAGGTCGTTTACGTATTGGTGATCGACTTATGCGAATTAGTAATTATCATACGACAGTTAATTTACAATGTATGGATTTTCAATTTGCATTAAAATTAATCGAACGAATGAGAAAAGAATCAAGTACAATCACACTTGTAGTTGCACATCAATCACAAAATTAACTGATGAAATTTCTTTTCTTTTTCTTTTTTTTTTCGTTCTTCTTAAACGAAAGGAAATAAAGTGAATGATGATTCAGCGTCCATAAGCTCTCTTATAAATATTGACTAGCGAAAAGTAAAACACATATTTTTCTTATCTTCATTTTTAATCTGACGATGGAACGGTACATGCAGGTTTATCCCAACATTGAAAATAATGATGAAATTATCGATTGTCATGAGTCATTATCTCCACCACCGTATTCTTCTCAATCAAGTAACAGTGATTGGAAATACGAAATTATCGAAGTAAAATCTTTGAAAGATCGTACAAATCGATATGGATTTTCTATCAATGGAGGCAGGAATCGTATCAAAGATCCTTGGATTGTTATATCACATATTGATTCACCATCGAACTATTTAACTGATAATGGAAGACATCAACTTCGTCTTTTCGATCGAATATTAGCAGTTAATGACATCAATTTCGACCAAATTCACCATGATAATGCTGTTCGTGTATTTGCAGATAATCAACAAGATCCAATTAAACTTTATATTTCTCGACTCAATCCGCGAAATATCGAATCAATCGATGTGACTTTTCCTTCGGATTCAATTGAACGTCCACTCGGTGTAACGATTTCCGGTGGTTTAGATAACAATAACCAAAATGATCCTGGTCTATTTATCACTCGTATCAAACCAAACGGTTTTCTTGGTTCATACAAACAATTTCGTGTCAATGATCGTCTTTTAGAAATTAAAACTAATTCTACAAGTGTCAATTTGCAATGGTTAACGCATTCACGAGCTATCGATTTAATTAAACGTATCTGTCTAGATGATCGACATGTGACATTTGTTGTTTCTCATAAATAAACACGAACGAGAAAATGTTTTCTTTGTCTTTTGTATTCAATTCATAGTGTATTTGTTTATTGTTATGTAATAAGAAAAGAAAAAAAGAAACAGAAATACTTTCACCGCCACATTCAAACGATACAAGAAAAGCAAAGTTCGACGTTTCGAACGATCGGAGGAGCAAGAGAATCGTCGAAAGCCGGTCTTTTCTAATCCGTGTCTCATTCATTGTTTGCCGTATTCGTACCATTGTCTTTTTTGGGCCAGAAAAAAAAACGAAAACGAAAAGTGGGTTAGTTAATAAAAAAAATTCGGGTTCAAAACACACGCACACATATTTGTATTTATATAAAAAAAAAAACTTCTTGCCTATGTTAAACATCAGACCAATTATGCGAACAAGCGAGCGAGCAAGTAATTATGTAAAAACACAAGAAAGAAAGAAAAAAAGAAGAAGAAGGAGAGTGTCTTTTTTTTTATTGATCTTCTTCTTTCCAAAATAATTTTCATAATCGGTTGATGTTTATTTCTAAATTTATTTACCAAACACTTTTAATATATTCTTCAATATCATCACCAAATTTTAATGTATCGAATGTTGTCGATGCCGGACTATCGTGATATAAGAGAAAATTAAAATCATTATGATCTAATGTTTTTTCGAAGTAACTAGCAGCTGTTGAATCGAGTTCTTTCACGGGTTTCGTTTCGAGTAAACGAGTTGGTTTAATACTCATCGATTGCAATGGTTCACTGACACCGAAACGATTTTCAGCTGACACACGAAATAGTGTTTCTTTGTTTTCGATGAGATTAAATACTTTTAATGAGGTTGACGTCGGCGGTAAACGTGCTACTTTAATCCAAATACCATCACGGAATTTCTCGACGAAATAATTCGTTATTGGAATATCATTAATTGAAGTTGGTGGTGACCAATTCAAGTCGACAGTCGAACGTGTCACATTGCTCATATTCAATGGACCTACTGGTGGACCAGGTTTTGAAAATGGTGATTTAGCTTTGACAGGCGTATCGATATCTTTCGTATGACCTTTGCCAATACGATTGTAGCCCGAGACACGGAAATTATAATCGACATCTTGTCGTAAATGTGTGATTGAACATGTACGTGTATCGCCATCGGTACGTTCGACTTCGACCCAATTGCCTCCATCGCTCATTTCGATAATATAACCGAGTAGAGTCACATTTTGTTCGGCTGATGGATCATCATCACCATCGAGACCACTCCATTGAAGACTGATAACACCGTCGTCAATCGTACGAACGAAGACATGATCGAGTTTTGGCGGTGGTTTAGCTTTCTTCTTCGGTGAAACTGCATTCGGTAGATCACATGGTTCGGATTCACCAGCATCCGATTCAGCTGTTACACGTAAATAATACGTTAATGCTGAATCGAGATTTTCATATGTGTACGATAGTTGTGTTCGATTGACACGTTGAATTAGTTTCCATTCAGCACCGGCTTTATTCGTTCGACGATAGAGTATATAATGTTTAATTGGTTTCGAACCGAATTCACGAGGACATAACCAACTAACATCAATCGTCGTGTAAGTTGAGTCTGTTACAGTTAGATTAACTGGTTTCGATGGTGGAACTAGAACGACGAAGGGAGAAAAAACAAAATCATTGCTGAAAAAAAAACATTTGTCTCGGCTTACTATTTTCTTCTTTGATTTGTATAGGTTCAGTTTCAACAAATTCTCCTTGACCGTATTCATTTGTTGCTGCAACTCGTAATTTAAATTGTACATCAGCTGAAAGATCATTGACAAGACATGTGCATGCTTGTAATGAATCGTTGACAGTTTGCCATGTTAAACGTCCGACTTGTTGTTTTTCGACGGCATAACTTCGAATTGTTGCATTACCAGTATCAATCGGTGGTAACCATGTTAGTATGCATGCCGTTGGACTATGTTGTTTAACTTTTAATTGTTCACATAGACCTGGTGGAACTTGTCGTCCTTTGAAGTTAACTATGATGAGAGCAGCTTCTTTCGAACGATCACCAGATGCATTTTCAGCGTAGACACGTATTTCATATTGAGTATTACGCATGAGATGTTCGACACGAATACTTGTTTCTTTCGAATCACCAACAGGTACCCAGACTTTCTTCGATGATTCACGTTTTTCAATGACATATCGTTTGGTCTTCGATGAACCTTCTCGCCAATTCAATGTTAATGAATCATCTGTAATATCTGTTATTGACAATGATTCGGGCATATCCGGTGGTTCAATTGTACGTTTCAATGAAAGAACTTGTGTTTCACGTGTTGGTGATGAACGTTGTCCATTTCGTGTCAATGTTCGTAAACGGAATTGATAGGATAGATCCGTTTTAAAGTCTGTTCGAGTATAGTTCACTTCTGTTGCATCGACTTTATCTAATTCATGCCATGAACGATCTTCAGAATCCCATGCTTCGATAATATACGACGCAATTGAATCGGTTTTATCTTGTAAATTGCCCGTTGCTGGCAACCATGATAATGTAATCGATTGACCTTTGACTTTACCAATTTCCAGATCACGTGCTTTCGGTAAAGATATATCTTTAGCATCGATTTGTACAGGTCTACTGATTTCACATGGTGCCGATAGGCCTTCTTCATTTTCAGCCGTAATACGAATAATATGTTGACCATTTAATGGTAAACTTTCGATTTCGAAATTTGTTGTTTTACAACGACCTTCTTTGAGCCATGTTGTTCGTGATGCTTCACGTCGTTCAATAATATAAGCACGTACAGGTTTGCCACCATCATTTTCCGGTGCATCCCATTGTAAACGTACAGTTTGTCCAATAATTTCCGTAACTTGAATATTCTTCGGTGGTGATGGAACATCGTACGGATTTCGACAGAGTACTGGTGCATCTAATTCAAGCCATTCGCTTTGAAGATCATCATCATTCACAGCACATACACGGAAATAATAACTTGAACCTTCAGTTAGCTCATTAACAAGTACATTGTATTGACTTGATGATGCTTTTTTCACTAATGTCCAATTGGCTTTGTGAGCGTCACGTCGTTCGACAATATACGCTGTGATATCGTTTGAACCACTCGATGAACATGGTCGCCATGATATCGACATGGTTGTAGGATCGATATTCGATGTTTCCAATGGCTTACCAGGCATCGATGGTGGTTCACTTTGTTTTTGTGGTTTAACAGCTTTATCCAATGTTCTCGGTTCACTATGTCCAATGGCATTTCCAGCTTTGATACGGAAATTATAATAATTATCTTCATTTAATTTTGTTACACGAAAACTTGTTGTAATCACTGGTAGGATTTGTACTTGTGTCCATTCGGCATTTTTACCTTTCTTATCTCGCATTTCGAGTAAATATTCAGTTAATGGACTACCGCCATCATTACGTGGCATTTCCCATTGTAATGTAATTGATGAATCAGTTTTAGCAATAACATCTAGTTTCGCTGGTGGTTCAGGTACATTGATCTTACGTGCTAATTTAACTGGTTGTTCCAATGCCAATGGTTCTAATGATTGACCTTCGGAATTTTCTGAGAAGATTTGAATAAGATAAGAACCATCTTCAGGTAAATCTTTGATTACAAATCGACAAAGTTCGCCACTAATACGACCGGCTGTAACCCAAATTGGTCGTGAAATATCACGTCGTTGAATAATATAATTCGTTAATGTTGTACCGCCATCACTCACTGGTGGTTGCCATGTACATTCAATTGAATTTGATGAAACAACTTTAGTTATCAATGGTCCTTCAGGTGGATCAGGACGACGATACGGACTCTTGGCAACAATTGGATCGACGGTTGTTAATGGTTGTGACATGCCAACAGGATTTTCAGTGAACACACGGAAATGATATGCGACATCTTCGGTTAATCCTGTAGCTGTGCAAGTAAATGAACTTGGATCATTGTAACCAACACGTTGCCAAACATTTCGAGATGCATCACGTCTTTCAACAACATAACCAATAAGTTCAGCACCACCATCATCCTTACATGGACCCCAACTGATTGTAATCGAATCTCGTGTAACCATGAGAGTACTAATAGGTCCAATGGGTGCCGATGGTACAGCTAGAACGAGAACAAATTCGATTTTCGTTTCTTCTTTAGTCTAAATAAAAACAAACAAAAAACAAACTTACAACTCTTCTGACGTGGTATAACAGGTCGTGTTAATTCTGTTGGTTTCGATTGACCTATTTCATTGACAGCTTTAATACGGAAATAGTATTCTTTTTCTTCTTTCAAATGTCCAATATTAGCACTTGTAACATAAGGTTCCGGTTCGGCAACAGGTTTCCACGGTGTTGATTCTTTATCGCCAATACGTTGTTCAATAACAAAATTTTTCAATTCGACATTATCCCCGCCAGTAAACTTCGGTATTTCCCATTCTAATGTACAACTATCACTATCGACATCACTGACAAAGAATGGTACAGGTGCTTGTGGAACTGATTTCGGTCGTTTCAATGTTACCGATTCACTATCGAGTGGTTCGGAAACACCAACAATATTCTTCGACATAATTCGGAATATATAGGTTGCATCGTCTTTCAATTGTCGAATGTCTACGGTTGTTTCATTGCCTGAGACTGTTTCTAATTGTGTCCAAGCATGTCGATTGACATCTTTACCTTCGATAATATATGCTGTAATCTTAGCACCACCATCTTCAGTGGCTGGCAACCATGTTAATGTGCAACCTGTTTGTGTAATTGAATCGATTTTAACTGGACCTTGAGGTGGACCAGGTCGATCAAACGGTAGTTTAGCCATGACAGCATGTTCGATTTCTAATGGTTCACTAACGCCAATTTCATTTTCTGCTAAAATTCGGAAACAATAACTTGTCTGATCGAGTAGACCCGTAACAGTATATGTCGAATTTGTCGGACGAATATTTGCAACTTTCGTCCAAATAGATTTATTCTCTTCACGTTTCTCAATGATATACGATACAAGATCACTTCCACCATCATCAGGACATGTATGCCAAGCTAAACTAGCATAATCTTTACCACTGGCAGTGACTTGTAAAGGTCCACCAGGTGGTGATGGCACAGTTTGAACAAGAATGTCCAAACGAGATGTTACACTGCCACATTCATTCGTTGCTTGTACACGATAGATACCAGTGTCTGCACGTACAGTTTGTCGTAAGAGAAATGTGCCACTATTTTCAAATAGATCAAGTGTAGCACGATCTTCTTTATCTTCATCAACACGTGTCACAGTTAATTCAGGTTTAGGCGAGCCAGTGTATGTAAACGGTGCACGTATCGATGAATTGAGACCAACAACGATTTGCTTACGATATTTCGATTCGAATTCAATTTTCGGTGCTGCTAAAACAGTCAATTGCATTTGTTTACTATCACTGCCGTGTTCATTTTGAATTTCTAATGTATATTGTCCGGCATCATTTTCTTGAACTTCTTTGATGTAGAGAACGAGCACACCTTGAGCAAGTGACGATGTATATCGGCCACTAGTCAATGGCAATTTTCGTCCACCTCTATACCAAATAACTTCAGGTTCCGGTGCGCCAATAATCGTAGCATCGATACGACCTTGACTACCGCCGGTCGCTGTTTGATTAAGTAATTTTTCAATACGTGGTGCAATGCTTGGTCGTGGTGCTCGAATAGCAATCGAACGATCCGTTTGTGAATATGCACTTAAACCAGCGAGATTACGTGCCGCAATACGGAAGTCATATTCGCCATTGGTTAATAAATCATCGATCTTGTGATAACATTCTGTAACCGGTGTTGGTGTTTCAATTCGAATGTACGATGGATCTGATTTATGACGTTGTTCGATAATATATTCGATAATAGGACTGCCATTATCTCGAATAGGTGGTTTCCAAGAGAGAACACAAGATGTGTCAGTTAATTCATTGACATCGATTGGTCCTGGTTGAGTTGGAACATCGTATGGATCTTTGATTGTTACAGATTCACTTGGACGACTGTAAGCACCTTGACCTTCTTCATTGACAGCAGCCACTCGGAAATCATAGATAGATCCTAAACAATGATAATCAGCCATTCGTTTCTTTTTAATTTATTCAACAATAATAAAAACAACACATACCTTCAATTAAATCGACTATTTCTGCAGTTGTTCCTTCGACAATCGTTGGTAGAGCTCGAATCCAACGTTTTTCTGTTTGTCTTTCAATAATATATCCTTTAATTGGTGATCCACCATCGTTCGAAGGTGGTAACCATTGTAATTGACACGATGATCTTGTGACACCTGTAGCTTTCAATTCACGTGGTGCACTTGGTACATCAAACGGATTCTTCGCTATGAATGGTTCAGTAATTTCAGTTGGTTCCGATTGACCCAGTTTATTTTCAGCTAAAACTCGAACTGTATATTTCGAGCCTTTAGTCAATCGAGTAAGATCATATTCGAATGTTTGACCAGTAAGACGTTCACTACGTGCGTATTGAGAACGACGAATATCTCGATATTCGACGAAATACGAAGTTATCGGTAGGCCACCATCATCCAATGGCGCTTCCCAAGTAACATGTGCTGAATCAGCTTGAATGTTATCGATTTTGAGATGACGAACTGGTTGAGGAACATTTTGAATTTGAACATCGAATGATGCTTCAGCTGAACCGGCAACATTTTTCAAAATTACTTTATAAGTTCCACTTTCAGTTGCGCGAACTTTCGAAATTGAAAGAGCAACAAAACTATCCGATTGTTCAGTACGTGCTCGATCATTCGGTGGTTCCCAAGTGACATCTGGCCGAGGATAACCCGATACTTCACAAGATATATGTAGAACTTGACCAACAGGTACACTGATTGGTGATGGAGTCGACGTAATAATACTTGGTGGTGCTAAAATGCAAATAGAGATTTTCATTTTCAATTTGTTTTTTTGTAGGAAAACACGCGTCTACATACAATGAACAGTCATTCGAGCTGTACATTCAATAGAACCAAGACCATTCTCAGCGACTAATTCATAGGTGCCAGCATCGGATGGTGCTACTTCTGCAATAATTAATTTAACAGTTTCGCCGCTGACTTCGAGTTTAACATGATCATCTGCAGTAATCGGATGATCATTTCGTGACCATCGAAATTCGGGTGTTGGATCTCCTTTAACACGAGCAGTTAATGTTACTGATCGTCCACTGACGACTGTAATTGGTTCGAGTTCTTGAATAAATCGTGGTTTTTCACCGATGATTGGTTCTCGTATTTCGGTTTCTTTCGTTGAATTCGATGGTTCACCGAGACCAGCAAGATTTTCAGCTCGTACACGGAATTCATATTTATGTCCTGTATGCAACGAACGTACCTTTGTTGTTGTACCTTCAATTGGTTCCGAGGCACCCTAAAAATAGCGAAAAAAAAATCGTGCAAGAGAAAGCAAATCGAGGACGTTGATAACTTACATGCCATTTATAATTCGAGGGTGTTCGTCGTTCGATCACATAGCCTGTTATTGGTGATCCACCATCTCGAATTGGTGGTTGCCATGTTAATTCAATCCATTCGTTACCAATATCACCAATTGTCAATTCCAATGGTGGTCCAGGTTTATCTGCAAAAGATGCAAATTTTCTTTATTATACACAAATTGTTTCTACTTACCAAATGGATTCTTTGCAATAATCATTCCTGATGATTCACTTGGTTCCGATTGTGCAACTTTATTACAAGCAATCACTCGAAATTCGTATTCACTTCCTTCAATTAAATCTTCAGCTATGACTTGTAGAGTATCAGCTGGTATCATTTGTTTGGTCACTTTCGACCAACGTGATGCACCAGCAATATGTCGTTCGACAAAATAGCCTGTAATCGGTGAACCACCATCACTTGTCGGTGGTTTCCATTGAATACGACATGTTGTAGCACAGATTTCATCGACAGCTGGAGCAGCTGGTGGCGATGGAGGATCTAAACAAAAACGAATATTGTATATATATATATATATATGAAATGAACTACATTTCATGACTTACCAAATGGACTCTTGATAAGTAATGGTTCAGTTGTTTCGCATGGTTCGGATCGACCATATTTATTTTCTGCACTTACACGGAAACGATATTTAGCTCCGTCTAATAATCTATTGACAAGAGCTTTATGTTCTTCGAAACTTGTCACACAAACTTCATCCCATGAAGCTGCTCGTCGTTCTTCACATTTTTCAATCGAATAACCTGTCAATGGTGAACCACCATCATCTTCTGGTTCTTCCCAAGTTAATTCCACTTCTCCAACATCCAATAATTTCACTGTAATATTCTTCGGTTTACTTGGTCGATCTAAAACTTCGATTGTTCCATTTCGTTGATCTTGTCCAAATTCATTCTTCAATGTCACTTCATAGAGACCTGAATCACTTCGTTTCGTATTTTCAATCATCATTTGTACATGTCCATGTCTAACAATTTTACTCTTGAGTTTATTATTGGTTTTATTCCATTCGATCGATGGTTCTGGCCAACCAGTATACATCACATCGATAATCAACGGTTGATCATGTTTAATTAATTTTGAATTCGTTTGAAACGAGTCGATCTTAGGTGGTACTTGTAATTTCAAGAATGCTTGTGCTTTCTTATCTCGTGCAACACAAACATATTCACCTTGATCATCGATATCAATTGATAATAATTTCAAACGATAGATCGTATCCGTATTATGAAATTCGATTTTATCTTTTTGATAATCTAATTCTTTCTTATTGTGTAACCATTTAATATGTACACCTGGTCGATTTAATTCACATTCGAATAGACAAATATTGGGTAGTTCAGTTAAGATTTGATCTTCAGGTTTACGTACGAAAAATATCGGAATTTCTTCGACAAGTAATTTACCAACTGTCGTTACATCATCAGCTTGACATGTAATTATACCAACATCTTCATTTCGTACATCGTTAATAGTTAATTTTAAGATTTTACTTGATTTATCAAATTCAATTTGATATTTCTTATTATTATCATCATCAACAGTTGTTGTTTCGTCAATAACTTTACCATTGTGTAACCATTTAAAGTCAATATCACGTTTAGCTTTAACATAGGTTAATTTCGAAGCACTACATTGAAATTTAGCTGATTCACCTTCTTTCGTACCAACATCAGTTAATCGTTCAGTAAAACGAACTTTTTCTTCATCGACAATAACTTTACATTGTGTTTTAACATCAGCTACACGACATGTATATTGTCCTTCGTTATCAATTGTAACATTTTTAACAACTAAACGTAATTTATTCTTCTCTCGACTGATATCATATTTACTACCCGATTCAATCTTCTGTTCATTGAAAAACCATGCTATTGGTTTATCCGTTCGATTGACAACACATTCGAGTGTTAATGTTTGATCTTCGAGTACGGTTCGATCTTGTAATGTTTGACTAAATTCAACTTCGAGATCGCCAATTGTTAAATTTGCTACTGTACGTATATCATCACTACCAGCCGTACAAACATATTCACCTGAATCAGTGAGACTAGCGTTGATAATTTTCAAAACTTGTCGTTTGCCTCCCGATGCTTTCGAAATTTCGAATCGACCACCGCCAACTAATGGCACACGATCACGATACCATTTAATTGGTATTTCAGTTTGTGTTCGTGTCGAATGTGTTTTCGATGTTTCACATTGAAAAACAACGGTTTCACGTTCAATCGTTTGAATATCATCGAGTAATTGTGTAAATGCAACAGGTATTTCTTTGACAACTAATTTAGCTGTAATTGTTTTGTCCATAATTGAACAACTATATTCAGCTTCATCTTCGAATTGTGCATTATGTATGATTAATTTTTGCATTGGACCTGAACGTTCAATTGAATATTTTGCTGTTACACGTAATTCTCGATCGACATTTCGTAACCATTTACAGATGATTGTTTGTCCTGTTTTCTTCCATTTCGATTTATTTAATTCACATTCGAATTCGACATCTTGTTCTTCGAAACATTCTTGATCTTTCATTGGTGTTGCCGTAAGAACAAATTCCGGTGGTAATTCATCGACAGTCAATTGTGCCGATGACTTCACACGTGATGATCCACCACTACCAACTTGACATGAATAGATTTTCTCGTCGGACAATTCAACATTACGAATAATCAATGTATATTTCGTTTTGTCATTGGTTTTCTCGTATTTCGATGTTGAAAAATCGATTGGTTCATCGTCACATTTCCAAATAAGATTAATATTTGGTTTATTTAATTCAACATAGAATTCAGAGAATTCACTTGTACCTTCGAGACATGTCTTATCACTCAATGGTATGACAATATCGATCGGTGCTTCGGTGACAATCACTTGACATGTTTGTTGTTTATCTTCGACTTTAATTGTATAATTACCAGCATCGGACATTTTCGATTCTTTAATTTCCAAACGATAGCTACGTGCATCATGTGTTGATTGATAACGATTGGTTTCATCATCTGGATTAATAACTAATTCTTCATCATCTTTAAACCATGTTACTTGACAATTATCTTTACTTAATACACAACCTAATCGTAATGATTGACCTTCGGTTACGGTTTGATTTTCTAATGGACGAATGAATTCAACAGGTGCTTCTTGCATATTGACTTTACATGTTGTTTCTGCTTGTTTAATTGTACATGTATATTGTCCATGATCTTTCATTTTACATTCATAGATTGTCAATGAATGTATTTTATCTATTGTTTTAATGAGAACACCGTCGACCGGATTATGTGTAAGAACTTGTCCATCACGTGTCCATATAGCTAAATTATCTTTCAATGGTTTATTTGATTCACATTCGAGTGTTAATTGTTGTTTTTCAACAATTGTAACTGATTCTTCTAATGGTCGTGTAAATGCATAGGGTAATTCTTTAACAGTTAATTTGCCTGATGTTTTCTCTTGTCGAAAAACACAACCGTAGACAGATGTATCGTCTAGTTCGAGACGATTAATAATTAATCGTTGAACTTTATCGATAACTTCGAATTGATAATGTTCATTTGGATAGATTTCAGTTGTATCTTTGTACCAACGACATTGAACATTACGTTTATTCAATTCACATTCGAGAGTACATGTTGACCATTCATCGAATTCAACATCAGTTAATGGACGAGTAAATTGAAGTTTTTTCTCTGAAACAAACAAACAAACAAAACAAATCGAATTAAATATAGATTTAAGATTGAATAGTTGTTACCTTTGACAATAACAGTTGCTCGACTTGTTTTATCATTGATTTCAGCTTGATAACGTCCATCATCACTCAATTGACCTTCATCAATAATCAATTTGACAATGGGTCCGTCTTTCGAAACTTTAATACGTTCATTATCGATAATCAACGGATCACCATTGAATGTCCATGTTAATTCATCAGTTGGTCGATCTTTCGTTAGCAAACATTCTAAGATCAATGGTTCATCTTCAATAATCGAAAGATTTTGTAGGCCAGTTTCGAATTCAGTTGGTGCATCTAAATTTTAAATTAACAACAACAACAAAAAAAACTAAAACTAAAAATTACCTTCAATTTGAAGTGCTCCAATCGATTTAATTTCATCTGCAAATTGACATGTATATTTGCCTGCATGTTTCAATTGTACAGAATTGAAAACAAGAGCATGTAATCGACCGATTGTTTTAACTTGTATTTCATCATTGGATTTCAATGGTTCTTTATCATCATCTTTAAACCATTGTGCAACTTTATTTTCTTTATTTATTTCACAATCGAGTTGATATTCACGCGTATTTTCCATGATACTCGAACTATCTTTCAATTGACGTGTAAAATAAACAGGTAATTCATTGATTTGTACGTTGGTTTGTGTTTCAAGATTAGCTTCACTGATACGGAATGCATATTTACCTTGATCATCGAGTTTAATATCATGAACTTTGAGAAGATATTTTTCACCATGAACAGACATTTTCAAATGTTCATTATTTTCAAGTACATTTCCATCTTTCAACCATTCGTATTTCAATGGTGTCACTTTATTTAATTCGATCGTTAGAATGAGATCATCATTTTCTGTAATTGCATATTGTTCATTGAGATTTTGTACGAAAGCTAATGGTAATTCAGTGACACGAACTTTACATGATGAATCAACATTTTGATGTGCATAACGGCAAGTATATGTTCCTTGATCATCGATTTGAAGATTTTTAATAATTAAACGATGAATAAGATCATTATGTTCGATGAAAATACGTTGTTCATCAGTGAATGATGTTAATTCAGTTGAAAAACGATACCATTCAACATGAACGGATTTATTTAATTCACATTCGAGAATTAATTCGGGTGAACGTTCTTGAATTTCGATATCAGCTAGTGGACGAATAAATTCCACAGGAATTTCTTTAACACTAACGAATGCTGAACTCTTTCGATCACTTTCTGTAACAACATCATAATTGCCTTCATCATTCGGCGACATATTACTGATAATCAATCGATGGACTTTCTCATCGATTTCAAATCGACATCGATCATTCGCTTCGAGAAGTTGATTGTCAAAGAACCATTGTACTTTCTTGTTCGGTTTAGTGACTGTACATTCTAATGTTAACGTATCGTATTCAGTTAATGATTGATTGGAAAGTGGTTTTTCGAAGTCAACTGGTAGTTCATCGACTGTTAATTGAGCTTTCGATTGAGTTGTTTGATCGTAAACACAAGCATATTCAGCTGTATCATCGAGTGTTAACGAATGAATTTCTAATTGGAAGTAACGTTGATTGGGCTCGCCTTTACGTAGAAAACGTGGTTCATCTGGTAATTGAACACCATTTCGAAGCCATTGAACACGTTCAACAGGTTTGGTAAAAACACATTCGAACGTGGTTGTATCTTTTTCAAATGCTTTCGTATCAACAAGAGGTTTAGCTATTTCAATAGGTCGTTCATTGACTGTTAACTGCATCGATGATTCGATTTCGCCGACTTCATTCGAAAGTTTAACAGCATAAGTACCCGAATGTTCTAATTTCGTTTCGAGAATAGTCAAACGATTTTTCTCAATACGAAATTCGTTCGATGTCGATGGAATCGGTTCGTTATTTCGTGTCCATTGAATATTTGCTTCTGGATAAGCTTCAGCTTGATATTCAATTGCATATTGTTCAACAAATTCAAGACATTGAGCATCTTTCAATGTTTCAATAAAATATGGACGAATAAGAACAACTAATTTCGTTCGCATTTCACCCGAACCAAATTCATTGACAGCTTTACAGATATATTCATTTTCATGTTCGATTTTATTGACTTGTTTGATAATTAAAATCGATGCGTTCTTATCGGTATCATATGCAAATGAATGGTTAGCATCCTTGTCCGAAAGTGTTTTGTTGTCTGAAACTCGTGTCCAAGTAAATTTCGGTAATGGATAAGCATCGATTGGACATTCGATTCTTGCTTCATCACCTTGAATAACTTTAACTGTTTTACCAAATTCCGAAGCAAATTGTGGTGATTTTTCACAAGTCACTTTAACTTTCTTTGATTTAACACTACCACCGCCATTGACTAACGTACATGAATATTCGCCAATATGTTTCGGTTGTGTTGAAATAATTCGTAAACGATAAATACGTTTATCTGTTTCATCAACAATTGCTTCGATTTCTCCCGGTATTAAAGTTAAATCTTGATTATTAAATGACCATTTACATTGCGGTTGTGGTTTACCTTCGGCAACAATTGTCAATTCACAGGGTTCACTTTTTTGTACTGTTTTGCCTTCGAGATCAGTGATGATCGTTGGTTTTATTTCTTTCGGTGTTAAATTCATTTTTCCTTCAGCTTGTCCAACCATGTTTGCAACTTGTACTGTATAACTTGCCTTATCTTCAATTTCGACACGTTTAAAGGCAAGTGCTTGAATACCCGTATCACTTTCATTAATAACTTCAATATTTTCATTGGGTAAAACTAATGGTTCACCATTCTTCAACCATGTCACTGTGAATGGTTGTGAACCAGAGAATTTACATTGAATACGTGCTGATTCTTCGATAATCGGTTGAGCATCTTGTGGTTTACCTTCAAGTTTTGGTTTTGTTTGTACGAGAAGATTAGCTTCGTTTTCAATTGTTTGTTCACCATTCGTAATAACAACACGATATTTGCCAATATCGATTAAATCAGTTTTGTTAACTGTAAGCGTAATCGATGGATATTTCGAATCGATTTTATATTTCGCTGAACCTTTAATTTCAACATCGTTGAAATACCAAGTAACAACTGTTGGTTTAGGTAAACCAAAACATTCAGTTGCAAATGTAACCGGTTGTCCAACAACAGTGGCAACATCGGTAAGAGTTTTTGTAAATTGTAAACTAGCCTTGACAATAACATTAACACTGACTTCAGCTTTACCAGCTTTGTTTTTAATTTGTAAAGTATATTTGGCTTGATCATCACCATCGGCTTTGACGATTTTCAATGATTCTTTATTATTTTCTTTGTCGGACGTAAAAACATAATTGACATTGTCAGTTGGTTTGAGTTCTTTGCCATTTTTCAACCAGCTAACATCGACTTGTGGTCGACCTTCGATTTCAAATTGATATTCAATTTCATCACCACGTTGTAAGATTGAATCGTCGATTGTCGAAGGTGATATCGAAGGTGGAATTAAACATGCAAGTTTAGCTTTACTTGTAATTTCACCAAATTGATTTGTTATACGAACATTATATTCATCTTCGTCAGTGATTTGTATATTACGAATGATTAATTGTCGATGTTGATCATCGGCGAATGTATATTTATCATTAGCTTCAATGATTTGTTCAGTACCACGTGTCCAAACAATTTCAGGAACAGGAAAACCTTGAACATCCACCGAAAGAGTAGCATCTTGTCCGCGTAGAACTTCAAGATCTTTCAATTGTGCTTTTAATGTTGGCGCAGTTGTTACATTTAATTGAACAGGATGTTCAGCATTACCAATCGCATTTTCAGCACGACATGTGATTGTACCCATGTGTTTTGTTGTATCAGCTTGTGGAATACGAAGTGTATAGAGACCTTTGTCGGCTTGTGCTTGTGTTTCGACACCATCTTTTGTATTCAATGGTTTACCATCACGAATCCAAGATACTTTAGCATTTGGATACGCATCAATTTCACATTCGAAAACAGCTTCAGCTTTATCTGGAACTGTTAGATCTTGTGGAGTTCGAATAAATGTTGGCGTTTTTGATACAGTAACTTTACATTTTTTACTCTTAGCACTTCCACCTGTATTCTGAACTGTCGCTGTATAATCACCTTGTTGATTGGGTTGCATACTAAGTATGGTCAATGTAAATGTTTGACCATCTTCTGAGGTTTTCAATTCGATTTGTCCTTCGGTTGGTACAAATTCGTCAACACCACGGAAGAATCGTGCCGTTGGTTTAGGATTACCAGTTGCTTCAATTGTTAATGTCATTGGTTCACCTTTCGTAGCATTTATTGCAGCTTCAAGATCACGTATAATCGTTGGTTTAATTTCTTTGACATCCAAATTGACTTTTTGTTCGACTGATCCAACAACATTCGTTGCTTTACAAATATAAGCTCCTTTATCAGTCATTGCCGTTGCATTAAAAACTAATGCAGCTATTCCTTGATTTTCATCATTGGCAATTTCAATCGTTTCATTCAATGGTTGTCCATCGGCTCTCGACCATTTCAATTCCGGCATAGGTAGACCAGTGAATGCACATTGAATTCTTGCTGGTTGTCCAATTGATACTTGTGCATCGGTTGGTTTACCGACAAGACTTGGTTTCAAACAGACATTTAATTTTGCACTAATTTCTTCTTTATCACTACCATTATCGGCAACAGCTTTAATTGTACCACTATCGATGAGATCAACTTTCGAAAACGATAATGTATGAACATCACCTTTCGATTCAACTTTAATCTTGCCTGCTGATTTCAATTCTTGATCATTTAAGTAGAATGTTACTTTTGGTTTTGGTATAGCTTCAATTTGACATTGAAAACTAATTGGTTGTCCTTGAATAACATTTTCATCTTTGAAACCTTTGACAAAAACCATTTTAGCAAGAACATTTAATTTCGATGTTGATTCTTTTTGTCCAGCACGATTTTTGACGCGAAGTGTATATGTTCCGTCATCATCCGATTGAGTATTTTCAATACGAAGAATTGTTTTAATCACATCTTCTTCAGTTGTTTCGATTTGAATGTGTGGAGGCGATGCAATCAATGGTTTTTGATTTTTCAACCATTGAATTTCGGGTAATGGTCGACCGGTGACGACAGTTGAGTATTCGATTTGTTGACGAATTTGTGTTGTTTTATCTTCTAAGAGTGGTTGAATTTCGGGAAGTTCTAAGACACTTAATTTTGCTTTGCTTGTTATTTCACCGAATTCATTTTTGATATGAACATTATATTCATCTTCATTTTCAATTTGAACATTACGTAATGTCAATTGTTTTCGATCGTCCGAGAATGAAATTGTTTCATCGATACTTTCGAGAACTTTATCAACACGTGACCATGTTATTTCTGGAACAGGATAACCTTGAATATCAATTGCAAATACAGCGTCTTGTCCGCGTAGAACTTCGAGATCTTTCAATTGTGCTTTTAATGTCGGTGCTGTTGTTACATTTAATTGAACAGGATGTTCAGCATTACCAATCGCATTTTCAGCACGACATGTGATTGTACCCATGTGTTTTGTTGTATCAGCTTGTGGGATACGAAGTGTATAGAGACCTTTATCAGTTTGTGCTTGAATTTCGACGCCTTCTTTCACTGTCAATGGTTTGCCATCTTTTAGCCAAGTGACTTTAGCCGCTGGAAAAGCATCGACTTCACATTCGAAAACAGCTTCAGCTTTATCTGGAACTGTTAAATCTTGTGGTACACGAATAAATGTTGCTGTTTTTGTAACAGTGACTTTGCATTTTTTACTCTTAGCTATACCACCTGTATTTTGTGCCGTTGCTGTATATTCACCTTGTTGATTTGGTTGCACACTTAGAATAGTAGCAGTAAATGTTTGACCATCTTCGGATTCTTTGACTTCAATTTGTCCTTCGGTTGGTACGAGTTCTTCAGTACCACGGAAGAATCGAACTGTCGGTTTAGGATTACCAGTTGCTTCAATTGTTAATGTCATTGGTTCACCTTTCGTAGCATTGATAGCAGCGTCAAGATCACGTATAATTGTTGGTTTAATTTCTTTGACATCCAAACTGACTTTTTGTTCGACTGATCCGACAATATTTGTTGCTTTGGCGATATAAGCAGCTTTGTCAGTTAATGCTGTTGTGTCGAATACGAGTACAGCAAGACCATTTTCATCATTAGCAACTTTAGCATTTTCACCAAATGGTTGTCCATCAGCTCTCGACCATGTAATTTCAGGTAGTGGTTGTCCAGTAAATTGAACTTGAAGACGAGCTGACTGACCGATTTGTACTTGTGCATCGGTTGGTTTTCCAACTACGGTTGGTTTCGTACCAACATTTAATTTAGCCGATTGTTCACCTTTATCAATACCATTGTCAATTTGTGCACGATAAACACCAATATCGCTATTGTCGCATTTATTTACCGTGAGAGAGTAGACATTTTGTTTTGCTTCAATTTTATGTTTTGGCGTATTCTTCAATTCAGTATCATTGAAGAGCCATGTCACTTTTGGTGCTGGAAAAGCGTCACAAACAAATGATAATGTGCCACTTTGACCCATCAAAACATTTACATCAGTAAGTGGTTGAGTAATATTCAATGGAGCTGTTACATTTAACGTAACGGTTGTTTCTTCTGATGATGTCTTATTCTTCGCTGTAAGCTTATAAACACCTTGATGTTCTGGTTTCACTTCTGACACCGCGAAGGTATGTCGTGTTCCTTCTACTGTAGTGAACTTCACTTCTTTACCATCTTTGGTGAGTTGAACTTTGGGTGCTTCTTTTCCTTCAATATCGGCTGTTATTTCAAATGGTTCACCCACCTTCAAATCAATCGTTTCAGCTGTTGGAGCTACTTTGGTTAATTTCACTGGTTCCAACACAGTTAACACACATGGTGTCGACTCCGTCTCTCCCAATTCATTTTTGAAAACAACACGATATGTTCCTTCATTACCGGTAACCGTCGCTTCTTTGATTAATAATTGATATTCATTCTTCTCTTCATCATAACTTGTGCTCTCTGGAGCGATTGGTGCATCATTATAGAACCATTGTGCTTCTGGACGAGGTGATCCTTTAACAACTACTTTCAAAGTAACATCTTTTCCTGTGACTGTTTCCTCTTGTTTAGGGAGTTGTGAAGTTATTAAAGGAGCAGCAAGTACATTGAGTTGAACGATTTCTTCTTGAGTTCCATGTGCATTCTCGAGTTTGCATGTAACTGAGCCTGCATGTTGTTGTAAATCAACTTTTGGTATAGATAATTTAGCTTCACCAGTTG
>ERZ778019.365-NODE-365-length-92345-cov-7.887561_pt1 | contig 92345 bp, 83 predicted proteins | sample MGYA00375749_ERZ778019 | MGnify/ENA primary metagenome ERZ778019 (study PRJEB29350, sample SAMN05389821) | bioreactor metagenome | isolation source: Ammonium sulfate bioreactor | place: South Africa: University of Cape Town | collected 2014-03-17 ... | reverse complement strand
TAACTTACTAATTTCTTGTGATACAATAAATTTTTACAGCGCTCTCTATGTATCGCGCTTTCTAGCCTGGGTAGAGGCGAAGCCGTAACCCGAGGATTCGAATAAGAATCATGCTTTCATAACCCGGGTTTTCGCTATGCTTCACCCAGGCTACAAAACATCATCATTATAATGGCTCTAAGAAATTACCCATATTAGGTTTTTGACCCAGACGATATTGGTACACTACATAAAAAGCCATAATATTTTTTAGGTAATTCCGTGTTTCTTGCCAAGGTAGGGTTTCTATCCATACATCAATTTCTTTAGGTGGGTGCGTCCTTAACCAATAAACGACTTGTTTGGGCCCTGCATTGTATGCTGCAGCAATGAGGATCGGGTGATTGTCGAATCGTTTTTTAAGTTGTTTTAAATACGCCACGCCAATATTGATGTTCTTTTGGGACAGAAATAACTGCTTTTGATCATTATATGGAATTTTATCTGCTTTGGAGACCACCCTGGCAGTATAAGGCATGACTTGCATTAAACCGCGAGCGCCTACTGAAGATGTTGCGTCATCTCTAAAGCCACTTTCCTGACGAATAATGGCGTAAATAAACTCTGGAGCAACAGCATATTTTTTAGAGTAGAGGGAAATGCTGTCTTTATAAGCCAAAGGAAATCTTAACGACAGTTGATTATTTAGGGTCTCGTTATTACTTAAGTAAACAGATTTCCCATGCCATTGCAGCTTCTGATCAATCCAATAAACCAGAGCGCTTGCCTCATCTTTAGGCAGCTCACTAATAAAATCATTAAGTAAGCGCGATGCTTGTAGCGTTTGTTTGTTCAAGTAGAGTGTCTGAATTTGATCAATAAATGCTTGGTAGGGCTTCAATACATCCAGATTTGTTGTTGGATTTTCATTGGTAAAACTGGGCGTTTTATTGAGGCGAAGACTGGCAAGAAAGCCATAATATTGTCTGTTTTTCGCTAAAGGCTCATAAATTGCTTTTGCTTCTGCTTTTTTTCCTTGTTCTTCTAAAGAACGTGCTAGCCAATATTGCCAACACGGTTCATCTTTATGTTTTGAATCATTAATTAATGCGGTAACTTGTGCCCAGTTTTTGCGTTTTAATGCAAAACGTATTTGCCAGTCCAGTAAAACATCATTGTAATATTGAGGTTTTACTTTGGCGAACCATTGCAAAGCGTCTTCGTGATTGCGCATGGCTCTATAAAGTGCTACATGGGCTAAAAAAGCTTGTTGTTGTGCTTGATTAAGCATTTTTTGCGTTTTACTTTGTTGCCATAGCGTCAGTGCTTTATCCATATTAATAGAGACCATTCGTTTAAGGCCATAAAGGTAGATCTCACTATTTAATCCGCCTGGATTTAGCTTGCTGATGTTTGCTGGGTTTTGATACACAACGTTTAAAGCATTTAACTCAGATGCATGGGGTGTTTTGTATTGCTTTAACAAATATCGGGCGAGTTGGATATTGCGCCTATCTAAAGCCAAGTTAATTCGGTGTGTAATTAAATTTTGATTAAAATTATTATCTTTCAAAAGCAAGTCAAATAAACTATTGCATGAAGGAGGCATTGAATCACCGCTTAACCACAGTGGAATGGACGCTTTTAATGCCTCTTGCTGCTTGCCCGTGTTGTAGTTTGCTATTTGTTCATAACAAGCAAGATTCAAATCATTAGAAGGTTGGTAGTATTGGCTAAAGCTCGTCCAATCCTTGTTTCTGGCTAATTCATACAACCATTTTTCGCGTAGTTTCGTGGATAAAGGAGTGGTTCCTTTAATAAAATCCAAAAATGCGGTACTGGGCGTAGTTGTAGGAAGATTTTGGCTAAAAGACAAATAAGTGTTAAAACGTTCCATGTACGCTTCACCTGAGAGCGCAATGCACGTCTGGGAACTAATAATGCTGCAAAAGAGTAAAATAACTTTTTTCATAACTTATCTTCATTAAGGTCCATTGATATTTGCTACCATGTCATCCCTTGCTGTGCTCGTGATGACGTGGGTTTAGATTCGTTTAAAATCATTCATATTGGCTCAATCTAACCTTTGGTAACAGAGTCCAATTGTTGGCGCATGGAGTCAATTGTTTCTTTATAATTTTTGCTTTTGAATACCGCAGCACCGGCTACAAATTGGTTTGCTCCTGCACGGGCTAAAGTAGCAATATTTTCTATGGTTACTCCACCATCGACACACAGATCAATGTGGGGATAGAGTTTACGAATTTGAGGGATTTTATCGATAATTTCCGTGATAATTTTTTGCCCGCCAAAACCAGGATTTACGGTCATTACCAATACAAAATCGAGTTTATGGGCGCACCATGTCAGCACCTCAATAGGGGTTGCTGGATTTAATACAAGTCCTGCCTCACATCCTAAATCTTTTATCAATTTTAAGCTGCGATCCAAATGTATTGTTGCATCGGGGTGAATACTAATTCGTTTTGCTCCTGCTTTCCCAAATGCCTCAATTAATGTATCTACAGGTTCAGCCATGAGATGGACATCGATGGGAAGTTTAGGGAAACGTTTGAGCAAGGCCTCACAGAAAGCAGGGCCAAATGTTAGATTGGGAACATAATGATTATCCATTACATCAAAATGTATGAAATCAGCTCCTGCATTCATAACGGCTTCTACTTCGTTGCCTAGGCACGTGAGATCAGCAGACAAAATCGAGGGTAAAATATGATAAGTCATAGAGTATTTTTCTAATTTGGGCGAATAGGTATATCATATGCTGTCTTGGAAAAACATTCCATGATGTTAAACTAAAGAGTTTGCATTCAAATCGATTTTTTTAAGATTGTGGTTCTTAATAAGCTCACGTTCAGGTTTTCCAGAATGCTTTGTATCTTGAAAATTTGGTCAAAATATGAGACAATGTGTCTTTATTTCAGCACTTGTAATTTGGAGGTTATCTCAATTATGATAGCCAAATTACAGAAAGCTAATCATGCTTTTTAGGAAGAATAATATGAGTCAAAACTGGCCTACCAGAGACAAAGATTTACAAGCTGCCCGCGTGATTATGGAAGAGTACGCTAGTGAACGTGAAAGTGATTCGTTAGGTCTTTTTGAAATTGTTGTGGATCAAGCGGAGAAAAAAATGGATTTTCGTTTGTCTGGTTGGGTTATCGTTTTAGCAAAGCATTTTAATTCAATGTATGGCGTGAGCCAGGGTGACTTTGTAACTCGGCAAATTATCACGCGTTGTTTGACTCAGGGACAAACATTGCATTAAATTTTCTCGGTCCCTTAGGGGATAATCTACTAAATGCTCTATTCATAAATCTACTTCTAGCCTGGGTGCGGCGCAGCGAAACCCGGGTTTCGGCCTCGTTGGCTTTGCACCCAGGTTATTTTTTAGAATTCAAACAAATACTTATTGTAATTTTGTTTGTATTCATCGGAATTTTGAAATTGGACTAGTGCTTGGTTTAGCTGCGTTAATAAGTCTGCATTAGCAGGATTAATGACTATTCCATAACCATATCCATACATATAGGGCGGTCCCATTAATTGAAACATATCTCCAGAGTTAGATGCCCAATAAATAGCGGTCGCATTGTCCATTAGAATGATGTCTACAGCGCCATTGCTCAAGGCTGCGAGTTGGTCCTCAATACCGGAATATTCCTTAACATTAGGATTATTAACGCCCATTTGCTTTAGTTGTTCTAAAAATACAGTACCGGTTTCTAATCCTATTCGTTTCTTGTTTAAAAGATCCAGGCTAAACGGTTCTTTTGAATTGGATCGTTTTCCTAAAAATCGAGAGTAACTGAGTAGATAGGGTAAGCTGAAATTGACTATTTTTGCACGTTCATTAGTAATCGTGATTGAGCTGACTGCAACATCTAATTTATTGTTAGCCACTGCATCAATTAATTTATCAAAACGCATGACATGAAAGACGCACGTTCTATTCATAATTTTGCATAGATTGTTCATCATATCCACATCAAAGCCATAGGCTTCTTTGTGGGTTCCTTGCATGACGAATGGCGGGTCAAAACTTTCAATCCCTACATTGAGTGGTTCGCCTAGGGCAAACAGTGATGATGTGAAACAAATAAATGCAATGAGAATTAATCGAGTCATTTTTAATATGAAATTATTATTGATTTTTATAGATTATAACGAGAGTATTAATTTTGGGAATGAAAAATATAAAATTTATGCAAATGGAAATCCCTAAGCTATTGGAATCAAAAGCATGGTTCATTGAAAAACATCTGGCGGATTTACAACACCCCCTGCATGACAAGGTCATCGAGCTACTCCTTGTTAGTGATTATGCATGTCGACAGATTCAATTATTAAAAACATTACTCCAAGATGATGAATGTCGTTCTTTGTTGTCTCGAGAGGATTATTTTCACTGTTTGCAGGCCGTGTCATTTAGTTTGCCTCAGGCGGCTTATTTTCGTACATTGCGGCAATTTCGTAACACCCATTTTTTGCGGTTACTTCTTCTTGAACTAGCAGATATTGCCAGTACGGCACAGGTTATGCGTGCATGGTCTGATTGCGCTGATGCGCTTATTTTGCATGCAATCAATTATTGCAAACTGGAATTATCCCGGCGTTATGGTGTTCCACGCGATGAAAAAGGAAATGAAGTCGAATTATTTACTCTAGCCATGGGGAAATTAGGAGGTAGAGAGTTAAATTACTCCTCAGATATTGATCTCATTTTTGCCTATACAGTGGTGGGAGAAACTGATGGTGAGGAGCGCATCGATAATCAGCACTATTTTAGTCGCTTAGTACAACAGTTCGTGCAGACGTTACAAAATGTAACTCCTGATGGCTTTGTTTTTCGAGTCGATATACGCTTACGCCCCAATGGAGACAGTGGCCCACTGGTTTCTAGCTTGGCTGCAATGGAAACTTATTACCAAGAGCAGGGTCGTGATTGGGAACGCTATGCTATGGTGAAGGCACGGGTTATTACTGAAACAGCGGATGAGGTGCTCCCCTGGTTTGAGCGTTTGATTGTACCATTTGTTTACAGACGCTATGTGGATTTTAGTGTGATTGAATCATTACGTAGTATGAAGGCTATGATTGAGCGGGAAGTGCAATTAAATCCACGATTAGATGATATAAAGCGTGGCAAAGGCGGGATCAGGGAAGTCGAGTTTGTTATTCAAAATTTTCAGTTAATTCGTGGTGGTCGTTTACCGCAATTACAAGTACAAAATGCTCTGCTCGCACTTACTGTTTTAAAGCGAGAACAATTATTACCGCACACCGATGCTTTAAAACAAGCTTATTTGTTTTTACGTAAACTCGAAAATACACTTCAGAGTTTAAATGATCAGCAAACCCACTCTTTACCCGAAGATCTGGTGAAACAAGAACAAATTATTTTGGCTATGGGCTATTTGTCTTGGGAGGATTTGCTTAATAAATTGCATAAATATCAACGCATTATTAGTTATGCGTTTCATTCAGTGCTTGGTAAGGTCAAAGATTATGAAGATGAGAAAAGATTATTAGCAAATCAATTAGCTAGCCTTTGGCAAGGGCATGTCGAAACCAGTATGGCAATTAATTTGCTTACTAGTTTAGGTTTCGCAAATGCGTCACATTGCTATCAAATGATTCATTCTTTCCGTCACAGCCCTCGCTGCCGACGTCTTACGCAAGGCGCGCGTATGCGTTTGGACCGATTTATGGTGATGTTGCTTGCGGAACTGACGCATGTTGAAAAAACGGATGAAGTGTTATTGCAGGTGATGCATTTACTCGAAAATATAGTAGGTCGCAGCGCTTATCTTGCTTTGTTAACGGAGAATCCTCAGGTTTTAACTGAATTATTATTTTGGTTTGCGCAAAGTCCATTTATTACCTCTTTATTAGTGAACCAACCTTTTTTGTTGGAAGTCCTGTTGGATCAGGACGAAGAATGGCGCCCGCAATCATTGCATCAGTTACAAGGACTATTAGTTGAAAGATTAACCCATCATCATGATGTTGAAGTACAAGAAGAAATACTGCGTCAATTTAAGTTAACTAATTGGTTAATGGCAGCACGAGCAGAACTTTATGGCTTTTGCAATGCCGTACGCATTGGTCAATTTTTGTCTGATGTGGCTCAAGTCATTGTCAACCAGGTATTAATCATTGCCAGTGAGCAATTGTGTATGCGATATCCGGAAATGCAGCAGGTAAAAACCCTCTTTGCAATTATTGCTTATGGAAAATTAGGTAGTCGTGAAATGAATTATGCTTCTGATTTGGATTTGGTGTTTTTGCATTCGGCACCACTGTCTGAGGAGGCATTGATTACTCGTTTAACGCAAAAAATTTTACATATGCTAACTACTCGCTCTCAGTCTGGGGTTTTGTATACGGTAGATACGCGTCTTAGGCCTTCTGGAGCAGCCGGGTTATTGGTAAGTCATGTTGATGCCTTTGTCGAATACCAAAAAAATCAAGCATGGACATGGGAACATCAGGCCTTATTAAAAGCACGCATTCTCAGCGGACATAGTCGGATTAGACATACCTTTATACAGTTAAAAAAATCAGTTTTGTTGTTGGCGCGTGACAAACCGACACTACTGCAAGATGTATTGGCGATGCGATCCAAAATGGAGCAATACCAAGATAGGAATCCTATTTCTGAAGGGTTACTGGATTTGGAATTTTTAGTACAGTTTTTAATCCTACATTTGGGTGATCCTTCTTTAGCTCGTTATACACATACATTAAGCCAACTCCAGCATTTGTTATTAGCAGGCGTTCTAAGCAAAGAACACTATAGCCTTTTAAAGAAAGCATATAAGAAACACCATAAATTATTGCATCAGAATTTACTGCGTCCAGGAGTGATGAGCCAAAAAAATATGCAGGATGAGATATTGAGCGTGTGTAAAGAACTTTTTAATCAATTGCAGTAAATCGATATAAAGAACCCGGGTTACGGCTTCGCTTGCACCCAGGCTACAATAATAAATGTAGCCTGGATATATCGCAGCGAAACCCAGGTATCAAGTTAACTGGCTATATTTGTGAATTCTGCATAGAGATCATAATCATCACTATCGGTAATAACGACCTCAGCAAAAGAGCCCACTTTAATGCCAGGAGTTGGTGGCAAAATAACGAGACCATCGATTTCTGGTGCGTCGCTTTGACTGCGTGCAATAATTTGCTCTGAATTGACCTCATCAATTAATACGGTTTGCACACCGCCAATTTTATTCTCTAATTTATCACGGCTAATTTCTGCTTGTAATTGCATGAAGCGATGGTAGCGCTCTTCTTTAACTTCCTCTGGCACTGGGTCGCTTAACTCATTCGCTTTCGCGCCTTCAACAGGAGAGTATTTGAAACATCCCACGCGATCTAATTGAGCTTCCTCAAGAAAGTCGAGTAATTCCTCAAACTCTGCTTCTGTTTCTCCAGGAAAGCCGACAATAAAGGTCGAACGTAATGTAATATCCGGGCAAATTTCTCGCCAGGAAGCGATACGCAGCAAAGTATTTTCACTACTTGCAGGTCGCTTCATTGCTTTAAGCACTCGTGAATTAGCGTGTTGTAATGGGATATCTAAATATGGAAGAATCAGCCCATCTCGCATTAAAGGGATAATCTCATCTACATGTGGGTAAGGGTATACATAATGCAGACGGATCCAAATACCTAATTCCCCTAATTGTTCGCATAAATCGTAAAAACGTGTGTCAACGTCTTTTCCTTTCCAGTTTATAGGTTGATAACGGGTATCCACACCATAAGCGCTTGTATCTTGGGAAATCACTAAAATTTCATTAACACCTGCATCTTTTAATTTTTGAGCTTCAGTTAATACTTGTGCCATTGGGTAACTTTGCAATTTTCCACGCATGGTAGGAATAATGCAAAACGTACATTTTTGATTGCAGCCTTCAGATATTTTTAAGTAGGCATAATGGCGTGGCGTTAATTTAATGCCCTGTGGTGGAATCAGTTGCGTAAAAGGATCTGCAGGGGGAGGCAGGTGCTGATGAACTGCATTAACGACTTCTTCATAGGCATGTGCGCCGCTAATATGCAGCACATCAGGGCACGCCTCTTTGATGATCTCGGCTTTGGCACCTAGACAACCCGTAACAATAACACGTCCGTTTTCGGCCATTGCTTCTTTAATAGTATCCAGAGACTCTTTAACGGCGCTATCAATAAACCCACAGGTATTAATTACTACAACACCTGCATCTTGATAACTGGACACTAATTCATATCCCTGTGCACGCAACTGGGTAATAATGCGTTCGGAATCTACCAGCGCTTTGGGACAACCCAGGCTAACAAAACCTACTTTATGATTCATAAAACTCTAACTGTAAAAAAAGTGAACGAATTATACCTCTTATTGAGTATTTTTGTCGACAGGATTAGGGATAAAATTATTGGAGTATCATTTTTTTACGTGAACATATGCCTGACTGTAAGCATGCTCGAAAAATAACGGTAGAAGAGGCCCTGGTTGCAAGCAATCAGGCTAGGGGGGATTGATAAATAATATGGACGTTTACACAATGGCAAACAGCCAATATTTTGGAGGCAGCCCGAAAATGGAGGCTCTGTTTCATCAAGATAAAGAACCTAAATTGCATAGCAATTAGAGGGTACAAAGTAATAGTGCTAGACCATGGATGGATTCCCTGCCTGCGTGGGGCATGACAGCTGAGCCAGGGCGTTTTAGCTGTTTCATTTCAGTCTATTTGTTTTAGCGTTTTTAAAAATTTATTTGCAGATACTTCTCCAACCAACTTGAGATTATTCAGTTCTTTGCCTTGCGCATCAAAAAATATAAACGTTGGCGGTGCCACAACATCAAAGTACTTGAGTAGGGCTTTATTTTCCGTTGTGTTTGTTGTGACATCTACTTTAATGACTGTAAAACGAGCTAAAGCTTTTTGTACACGAGGGTCTTTAAACGTTGTTGCTTCCATAACTTTGCAGGATGTACACCAGTCAGCATAAAAATCAAGCATCACCGGTGTGCCTTCAGCATCAGCTAAAGCTTCTTTTATGATGCTTAGATTCTGTTTTTGTAGTGTTTTAACAGGAGCGTTAACTGGTACTGCATTTGCTGATTGTGCCGTGGTTAAAGGTTGTAACGGATTGCTTGCCCCCATACTGGCGCCAACCAAAATCAAGAAACCATAGACTAGTAGAATGAGCCCCATTCCTTGATTGAACTTTTCGCGATGTGTTGCTGAATAAGTGAGCGCACCGCAGTAAATTCCTGAAAAAATAAGCAAACTGGCCCATAAGATCATTCGGACTAAGGGGGGCGCAATTCGCGAAATGAGCTCAATGGCAACAGCAATAAAAATAATACCAAACAGCGCTTTGATGGTATTCATCCAACTGCCTGTTTCAGGCAACCAACGACCAGCAGAAGTACCAATGAGAAGTAAGGGGGTTCCCATTCCCAGGCCTAAAACAAATAAGGTCAGACAGCCTAAAAGAATATTTCCGGTTTGGGCAATGTAAGTTAATACCCCAATTAATGGTGCTGTAACACAAGGTGAAAGGATTAGGGTAGATAAACAGCCCATGATTGCGGCCCCAACATAGTGGCCACCTCTTTGGTTGCTGGAACCATGTATTTTTGCTTGCCAGGAATGCGGTAACTTGAATTCATAAAATCCAAACATGGATAACGCCAATAGCAAAAAAATCAGGCTAAATACACCTATAGCCCATGGTGATTGCATGCTAATTTGCAGATTGGCGCCCAGTAAAGCAACTACAGCACCAATGATTGCATAGGTAATTGACATGCTGAGCACATAGCTTAATGAAAGGAAAAAAGCTTTTCTCGTCGTAATGGTCTTACCATGACCAACAATAATTCCAGATAAAACTGGAACCATAGGTAAGATACATGGCGTAAACGATAACAGCAAACCAAAACCATAAAAAGTAATCAAAATGAGGAGCCAGTTGTTGCTTGAGAAGACTTTTGTGATTCCATCGTTTTGAGGTTCTTCGGTGACAGCTGGCTGAGTATTGCTTGGTTGCTCCAGGCTCGCTTGTGTTAAAGCCAAACTGTCATCAATAGTTAGCTGAATCGTTTTGATTTCCGGTGCATAACAAAAGCCATCATCTGAGCATCCTTGATAGTGTAAATCAACTAAAGCTTTTCCAGGTTTATTTCCTAAAATACCTACAGGAATGGTGATTTGATTGCGATAGACGGTATACACATGTCCTTGCTTATCTACTTTTTTCTCTGTAGGAGGAAGCCGAAGAGTACCTAATTGAATTGCACTGTTGGGTTTGGTACTTAATTTAATACGTTCACTATAAAGAAAATAATTGGGTTTTATCTGAAAATTGATGGCGAACGTATTAGGATCCACCGTAGTGACATTGACATGAAATACTTCTGCAGCAGGAAGCGGGTTTGCATGCAGAGCAAATGTGGTTATAAAACAAAGCAACAATAAAAACCATTTTCTCATTATGAAACCTTTATAATAAATGTAGTCTGGGTGCAGGAGGCTTAATATATATTGTAACTATATCAGAACATTGTATGGTGTGAAAAAAATTAAAGCTAAAATTTTTTTTATTTTTACCCTTGAAACTCCTTTCCTAGCCCCCATATGTCAGTCAGTAACATTGCAAATTGACTTTAAAGATTAATTAATCAGGAGATAGAAGCATGAAAATTCGTCCTTTACACGATCGAGTTGTTGTTCGTCGTATGGAAGAAGAACGTACTACAGCAGGTGGTATTGTTATTCCAGATAGCGCTACTGAAAAACCAATGCGTGGTGAAATCGTTGCTGTTGGTGCTGGTAAGATATTAGACAACGGTGATGTTCGCGCTTTAGCAGTAAAAGTGGGTGATGTTGTTCTATTTGGCAAATACTCAGGTACTGAAGTGAAAATCGACGGGAAAGAACTGGTTGTGATGCGTGAAGACGACATCATGGGTGTAATTGAGAAGTAAATTGTTTCATTAGGAGAGAAAGAGAATGGCTAAAGAATTACGTTTTGGGGATGATGCCCGTTTACAAATGTTAGCTGGTGTTAATGCATTGGCTGATGCGGTACAAGTGACTATGGGCCCACGTGGTCGTAATGTGGTATTAGAGAAAGCTTACGGCGCGCCTACTGTAACTAAAGACGGTGTATCTGTTGCAAAAGAAATCGAATTTGACCAACGCTTCATGAATATGGGTGCGCAAATGGTTAAAGAAGTTGCATCTAAAACTTCTGACACTGCTGGAGATGGTACTACTACTGCAACTGTATTGGCACGTGCGATTGTTGTTGAAGGGTACAAAGCAATTGCTGCTGGTATGAATCCTATGGATCTGAAGCGCGGTATCGACAAAGCAGTTACTGCAATCACCAAAAAATTACAATCTATGTCTAAGCCTTGCAAAGACAATAAAGCAATTGCTCAAGTAGGTACTATTTCTGCTAACTCTGATGAAGCAATTGGTTCTATTATTGCTAGTGCAATGGATAAAGTAGGTAAAGAAGGTGTTATTACTGTTGAAGACGGTAATGGACTTGAGAATGAATTATCTGTTGTTGAAGGGATGCAGTTTGATCGCGGTTATATTTCTCCATACTTCATCAACAATCAACAAAACATGACTTGCGAGCTTGAGCATCCATTCATCCTGTTGGTTGACAAGAAAATCTCTAGTATTCGTGACATGTTGTCTGTATTGGAAGGCGTTGCAAAATCAGGCCGTCCATTATTGATTATCGCTGAAGATGTTGAAGGCGAAGCTTTAGCAACTCTAGTTGTTAACAACATGCGTGGTATTGTTAAAGTGTGCGCGGTTAAAGCTCCTGGATTTGGTGATCGCCGTAAAGCAATGTTACAAGACATCGCAATTCTGACTCGTGGCGAAGTGATTTCTGAAGAAATTGGTAAGAGCTTAGAAGCTGCTACTTTAGAAGATTTGGGTACTGCAAAACGTATCGTAGTAACCAAAGAAAACACTACAATTATTGATGGTGAAGGTAAAGCTGCTGAAATCAACGCGCGCATTACTCAAATTCGTGCTCAAATTGAAGAAACTACTTCTGATTATGATCGTGAGAAATTACAAGAGCGTGTTGCTAAGCTTTCAGGCGGTGTTGCGGTTATCAAAGTCGGTGCTGCTACTGAAGTCGAAATGAAAGAGAAGAAAGCTCGTGTTGAAGATGCATTACATGCTACTCGTGCTGCTGTAGAAGAAGGTATTGTAGCTGGTGGTGGTGTTGCTTTAATTCGTGCACAAAAAGCTCTGGATTCTTTGAAAGGCGACAATGACGATCAAAACATGGGTATCAACATTCTTCGTCGTGCGATTGAAGCGCCAATGCGTCAGATCGTATCAAACGCTGGTTATGAAGCTTCAGTTATTGTAAACAAAGTATCTGAAAACAAAGATAACTATGGTTTCAATGCTGCGACTGGTGAATTTGGTGACATGGTTGATATGGGTATTTTGGATCCAACTAAAGTAACTCGTATGGCATTACAAAATGCTGCTTCTGTAGCTAGTTTAATGCTGACTACTGAGTGCATGATTGCTGATTTACCAAAGAAAGATGAAGCTGCTGGTGACATGGGCGGCATGGGTGGAATGGGCGGTATGGGAGGCATGGGCGGCATGATGTAAGCCTCTCTCATTCCTATTCCTTTAAAAACCCGCCTTAATTGGCGGGTTTTTTATTTGTAAGGGCTGTATCGACTCATGTCATCCCTACACCTGCCATTTTTGCTAACGAATACCTAACATGTACAGGGATGGCGAGAATTGTAAACAGCGCCTGGAATTTTTGAAACGTATCATCCACAATAAATGAGAACTATAAAGTCAGGAGTTATAATGGGAACAATAATTAAAAAAATGGAAGTAGTTTTGGCCGATACTTATGCTCTATACCTTAAAACGCAAAATTATCACTGGCATGTTAAGGGGGTACACTTTAAAAGCCTGCATGAATTGTTTGAAATGCAATATAAGGAATTGGCAGAAGCTGTGGACGCTGTTGCAGAGCGCATTTTAATCATGGGGCATAAGGCTCCCGCTACATTTACTGCACTGAATCAATTAAAAACGATTAAGGATGGCGATTCCAGTGCTGATGCGAATCGAATGGTAAGTGATTTAGCCCAAGATCATGAGACTTTAGCGAAAGATTTGAATGCAGCAATTAAACTGGCTCAGGAACACGGTGATGAAGGGACAGTTGCTTTGCTTAGTGAACGCATTGCTGCTCATGAAAAAGCACGTTGGATGTTGAACGCCTCTACGATTTAGTGTTCTGTTTGATATGTGTAGCCAGGGTGAAAGTCCGAAGGGCCGAAACCCGGGTTTCACTTCGCTGCACCCAGGCTACTTCTTAATTATTTTATTTTCGATTGCATTATTTTTCATTACCTTATTTTCCGCCCCTGGTTTTAAGACGATAATGCTAATGCGTCGGTTTTCAGGACTAAAGGGATCTTTTGCATTAAGAAGCTGGGTTGATGAAAAACCAGATACCCGTAAGACTCTATCAGGATCCAAGCCTGCTTTAACCAGAGCGCGACGAGCGGCATTGGCTCTTTGAGTGGATAATTCCCAGTTGGTATACTCAAGCTCCTCCGGATTATGGTAGGGATGGGCATCAGTATGTCCTTCAATAGTAATTTTATTGGGCACATTTTTAAGCAGTTTAGCAATCTGGGCAAAAATTAATTCCATTCCTGGATTGAGCTTGTCTGAGCCCACATCAAACATAGGTTTATTCTGATTGTCGATTAATTGGATGCGAAGTCCATTGTCTACTACTTCCATCAATAATTGACTCTTTAGGCCAGCAAGTGAAGGATCTTGTTGGATGCTTAAATTAATTTGTGATTTTAAATTTTCGAGTTTTTGAGTTTGCTCTTTATTTGATTGAATGACTTGAATGTCTTGAGCTACTTTACTCTGGGCGGATGCTTTATCGGTTGTGGAAACCTGCCCATTGGTGTCTTTGATATTGGGTCCGCCACCTTTAAGGTTAATTTGTTGATTGCCGACGTTTTTACCACCAAAGAAAGTGATTTTCATTGGTTGTTTAAAATATTCAGCAATACCGTCTTTTTGTGCTTTGTTTAGTGACGCAATCAACCACATCAACAAAAAGAATGCCATCATTGCAGTTACAAAATCGGCAAAAGCAATTTTCCATGAGCCGCCATGATGTTTGTGTTGATTTTTTTTGACTTTTCGAATTATTGGGGTTGAATTCGATTTTACTTTACTGGCGCTTTCACTCATCCTGTAACCTCATTAACTCGGAGTAGGTTCAGCAGCAGAGCTCTCCGAGCTGGATGAGGATGCCGCTGGTTTGAAATTTTTAATTTCGTCATTGAGCTGAGAAAAGGAGGGGCGTTGTGCCGAAAACAATACCTTACGTCCAAATTCAACTGAAATAATAGGAGGATTATTGTGCAGACTCGCCAGTATGGTTGCTTTGATACAGTGCAGCATCAACTGAGTTTGATTGGCATGATGTTCCATTGCTGATGCTACGGGACCAATAAATCCATAACCGATTAAAATACCTAAAAAAGTACCCACAAGTGCATGCGCAATCAGTACTCCCAGTTCAGGAGGAGGTAAATTAATCGATTCCATCGTATGAACTACACCAAGAACTGCAGCAACAATACCAAAAGCAGGCATTGCATCAGCAAGTTTCGCTAAGGCATTGGCTGGGATCATTTCTTCTTCATGATGTGATTCAATTTCCATGTCGATTAAGGCTTCAAGTTGGAATGGTTGCAGGTTCGATGAAACGATCAATCTGAGGTAATCACAAATGAACTCAATAACATGATGGTTTTTCATGAGAGAAGGATAGGAGTTGAAAATAGGGCTTTCTTCAGGTGAATCAATATCGGCTTCCAAAGACATTAATCCTTGTTGTCGTGATTTATTCAGCAGGTTGTATAACAGGCCTAATAAATTACTGTTGTTCTCTTTAATTGACTTTTCACCACGAAATACTTTCGGTAAGGCCTTTAACAGGGCTTTTAGTACAGAGGCACTATTCGCGACAATCAGCGAGCCTATGGCTGCTCCTGCGATAATGAGCAGTTCAATGGGTTGAAAAACTGCTGCAAGATGGCCGCCACCAAGAGCAAATCCGCCAAAAACACAGAGTAGTATGACTATATAGCCTATTATAATTAACATGTTTATTCGTTCTCCAAACCTTTATTTAAGATAATCGTGAACAACTCGACCATAAGGTAAAGTGAGATCTGTTAATAAATGCACACCATTTACTATACGTCGTATGGGAAGATTGGCTACTGGGGCTAATGCATGGTGTGATAATTGCAGTTGAGCTGGTCCTTGCCAAGCCCCTTTAATAACAACATCTTCAAGAAAATACTCAACCAACTCACAAATACGCACACTGCCGTCAACATGTGGAATTATCTTAAGTAAATAATTTGGTGCCTTCATGGATTCAGCTACCTTTTTGACATCGAGTGCTTCATATTTATAGCCCATAGTGGCGGTAGCAATGCGACAAGGTCCATATTCCAGGGTGCCTAATAGCGTTTCATGCACAACTTCCAGTTTGGGTTGGGCCAGTTTTTTAGGGAATCCCCAAATTTCACGACCACCTGCTATGGGGGGGAGATCATCCAAAAACATTGCATGGGTATAACTTCCCATTTTGCCTTTATATCGTACCGGTATGACTTGTCCTGATTCTGTATAGTCGCCAAATCCCGTTGAATCAGGCATACGAATGAATTCGAATTTAACTAAAGGCTCTACTACTTCTAATGGCGCTGGAACTACTTCGCGCAGCAAATCCATATCGGTTTCATAGGTAATTGTTAAAAATTCTCTATTAATAAAGCGATACGGGCCACGAGGATAAGATGGGCTGACGAGTGGCATGGCAAATGCTTGTTTTTTTACCTCTGCTTCATTCATTTTCAGACTCCTCTTTTAAATGTTTATTAGGGGACATATCGTAAACAGCAATACCTGTTGTTTGAGATACTTTCTTGTTCCAGGGAGATTTTTTAATTGCTCTTGTTCCATCAAAGTAGCCCCGGTTTATACGCTCTAAAATACTTTTTTGTGAAAACTCGTAATCTTTTGAAGAAAGTTCAGTTTCATCGTGCTCGCATAAAAAACGTACTACGGAGATCGTAGACTGATGCCCACGTGCGATACAAAGCTGCAGTTCGGGGTTTCCACGTTCTTCTTTGGGAACATAATGAGAAAGTATATGAATGGTGTTTTTTAATGCATGAATCTGTTGATACATTTCAATCGCTTTCGAAAAGCGGCTGGAATACTCTATATCTTTTTTACGCTTTATTACTTCGTCTATTGTTGTAGGATACAAGCCATAAGAGTCAAATAAATGAATCGCAAAGCAGAGCAGATTTTTGGGGCATCGATGTGCTGATAATACATAAGTTGCTGGCGAGTTGCTGGAAATCCCACCATCCCAATAATATTTTCCCTCAATTTCAACGGCCGGAAAACCAGGAGGTAATGCACCACTGGCCATAATGTGCTCAGGCTCGATTTTCGTATCTTGTGAATCAAAGTACACCATCTCTCCTGAGCATATTTCAACGGCGCCGACGCTTATGCGTGTTGCTTTGGAGTTGAGGCGATCAAAATCGACAAATCGCTCCAGGGAGGATTTTAAGTGTTGGGTATCGTAAAAACTGATGGTATTGGGTTTGTTATAATATCCCATGAGTAAGGGAGGAAAGCGGGGGGAAAAAAAGCCTGGTTGGCCCCATAATAAGGTAGATTGAGCTGATAGGAAATGCTCTGCCTTTCGACTTCCTTCATCATCGGGAAGTAGCTTGTTCTCGATTAGCGATGTGCTGGCAATGGTTTCCCAAAATTGTAACATTTTTTCAACGCGCACCCCTGGTGGATTGCCGGCTGCGATTGCTGCATTGATCGCCCCTATTGAGGTGCCAGCAAACCAATCGGGCTCATAACCGGCTTCATCCAAAGCATGCATAACGCCTACTTGATAGGCGCCTAAAGCCCCACCACCTTGAAAACAGCACGCAACGTGTTGGTGTTGTTTTATTTTACTTTTTTTCGTCCGGGCCATAGGACTTACTCCATGAACCATCCGTGACTTACGATCAGTGATTGACCGGTCAAAGCATTTGATTCAAAAGACGCAAAAAACAGCGCAGTTTGTGCCACGTCATCGGTGGTAGTAAATTCTCCGTCAACGGTATCCTTGAGCATGACATTCTTAATGACTTGCTCTTCAGTGATCCCTAATTCTTTAGCTTGTTCGGGAATTTGTTTGTCAACTAATGGTGTACGTACAAAGCCTGGGCAAATGACGTTCGCTCTAACATTATGAGCTGCGCCTTCTTTGGCAACGACTTTACATAAGCCAATTAAGCCATGCTTTGCAGTCACATAAGGTGCTTTCAGTTTAGACGCTTCTTTGGAATGGACTGAGCCCATATAAATGATACTTCCTCCATTACCAGAGGCATACATATGTTTTAATGCGGCACGAGTTGTTAGAAAAGCGCCATCTAATTGAATGGATATTAATTTTTTCCAATCAGAAAAAGCCAATTGATCTACAGGGCTGATAATTTGAATTCCCGCGTTACTGACCATCACATCAACGCCGCCAAAGTATTTTGCGACATCATCAACGCCTTTGATGACTTCATCTTCATTGGTGACATTCATGGCAACGGCCATGGCTTCTCCACCTTTAGATTTTATTTCTTCAGCAGCACTATTGGCTTGATCGAGATTCATATCAGCAATGGCAACCTTAGCTCCTTCTTTGGCGTATACTAGGGCGATTTCTTTACCTATTCCACTGGCCGCACCAGTAATTATGGCTACTTTATTTTTTAAGCGCATGATTACAATCCTTGTATTATTTTGAGTTAATGATCAATCGGTTAGGATTAATCTGAAAATTCTTCTAAAAAGTATAGCAATGGAAATTTGATATTGCTTTATATTCATTAAGATTTTTTCTTTGTTAAAGAAATTTCATAAAATGTGTTCTCGTTTTTTACATGAAGCCATGCAATTTACTAAATCCAGGCTAACCATGAGAGTAAAGACACCCTTAACTCAAAAAAGTTAAGGGTGTTTAATTTTGTGTATTTTGTATTAGTAGTAATAATAATTGTAGCCAGGACGATAGTAACGATGATGATAGTAATAGCGTCGGTCTTGTTGTTGGCCGATTGAGTTTCCTATTAATGCACCAGCTCCTGCACCAATCACGGTTCCAACGGCACTGCCTCCAGTTACTGCATACCCTAGGCCAGCTCCTGCAGCACCGCCTGCAGCAGTACCCACTTCCGTATTAGTACAACCCCCCAGCATAAAAGCTGATAAACCGACAAGAACTAAGGGAGTAATAATTTTTTTCATAGCGAACTCCTTTTTATAATTTTAGGATTCTTGCAGTGATAGAGCAGATATTCATGACAAGAAGATCCTGTTTCTTCATCTTCACTATGATTTTAGTACAAAAAAAATATTTAATGTCAAATAAATGATCATAATTTGTTTTTTGCAGATTCTTTTTAGAGATCAGATTTTGCTCCAACTCTCATTTTCCAGTAGTATTAGGAATATGAATAATAAGAACAGAGGATCGTATGTTTAAAGGAAGCATTGTCGCTTTATTAACACCTATGAAGAATGGTGAGGTTGATGTACCGCGCTTACGAGAACTGGTTGAATTTCATATTGAAATGGGTAGCCATGGCCTTGTTGCCGCCGGTACTACTGGGGAATCAGGTACTTTATCTCACGAAGAAAAATTATTGGTTATTAAAACCGTAATAGATCAAGCAAAAGAGCGGATTCCTGTTATTGCAGGTACGAGTATGAATGCAACACGAGATTGTATTCAACTGACTCAAGAGGCAATGGAATACGGCGCTCATGCCGCATTAATTATGACTCCTGCCTATATCAGACCTACTCAAGAGGGTTTATATTTGCATTACAGTCAAATAGCTCAGGCAGTTGCTATCCCTATTATTCTTTATAATGTGCCCACAAGAACTGCATGTGATATGTTGCCAGAAACAGTAGCTCGACTTGCTAAGATTTCTAATATTGTGGGAATAAAGGATGCTACAGGGCAGATGACGCGGTTGCAGCAAATTTTACGTCTTTCAGAAGGCAGTATTGATGTATTTAGCGGCGACGATTTTACCGCAGCATCTTGGATGTTGGCTGGAGCTAAGGGAAATATTTCAGCAGCAGCAAATGTGGTTGCTAGATTAATGGCTAAATTGTGTGACTCAGCTTTAGACGGTGACCATGCTGCGAGTTTACGTTTAAATGAACAGCTTGCACCCTTATATGATTTATTGTTTATTGAAACGAATCCAATTGCTATCAAATGGGCAGCAAGCAGATTGGGTTTAATGGATAATGAATTAAGAATGCCATTGACTCGTTTGTCTGAAGAGCATCATGAGCCATTGGAAAAGGTTTTGAAGACGTTGGAGTTAATTTAAGTGAAAAAGTTTTGTTTTATTATTTGTGTTGCGCTCGTATTATCAGGATGTAGTCGTTATGCCAGTAATGGTGAGAATCTTTACTTGAGCAGTCGTAATGGTCCTTCATTAGAAGTTCCATCTCCATTAACGAGAGCAAATATTAGTAGTTTTTATGACTTGCCTCAACAGAACCAAGATGCACGTGTGAGTATTTCACCGCCTGTATCATAGGGGATTTATTATGACGCCATCAGAATCAGCTGAGTTGCTCATTGTACAGGAATTATCGCAGCGTATTGTGGAAGCGCAACGCAAGATCAGGATTCTTGATAGTATCAAATGGGATGAATCCATAAAAAGGGAGTTTTTTAAACATAAGGGTAAAAAACTTCCAACGGTTGATAAAGAATATTACGAAAAGAAACCTTTGCCTTTTGATGTTCATGAAAAACAAGAAGAATTTCGTATTATTTTGCGCGATACCCAGAATCAACTAGGGCAATATTCTACCTTAACTCGTTTAATACGTCGCCAGTGTGAAGAATACAGCCGAGCTACACAAATGCTTGCTGTGCGGGGTACTCCTGCATTTTCTGAGTTGGCGATGGAGTTATATGGCAGCCCCAATGATGTGTTTTATGCTGGTGGGCCGCGTATGTCCGAGATGGGGACATTGCTTTTTGATGTGTTAACTGGTCTTAGTGTTCAATTGCAGTCTGAAGCAGATGTAAAACGTCATACCCCGCAACAGGCTCAGGAAATTTTGCAAACACGTTTAGGACATTTTTTTGATAAGCATCCTGGCAAAGTAACGGTGATGGTCAGTGATGAAATGATTGCAGATGCTTCGGCGGGTGCGGACAGCATTAAATTGAGTCAGCAAGCCATGTTTAGTGACCGCGACCTTCGCTATTTGGAAGTACATGAAGGTTGGGTTCATGTCGGTACAACCTTGAACGGTTCGATGCAGCCCAATTGCTTTTTTCTTTCTAAGGGTTCTCCTTCGAGTAGTGTGATTCAAGAAGGTTTGGCCGTGATTACGGAAGTAGTTACTTTTTCTTCATATCCCAGTCGGATGTTAAAGATTACCAATCGTGTCATTGCGTTGGATATGGTGACACAAGGAGCTGACTTTCTGGATATTTATAATTATTTTATGGATTGTGGTTTAAGCGAAGAGGACAGTTATAATCAAACTGTGCGCGTTTTTCGGGGAAGTACGCCAACGGGTGGTCCGTTTACCAAAGATTTATCTTATGCGAAAGGTTTCGTATTGATTTATAATTACATCCGTTTTGCGATCAGTAAAAAGCATGTTGATTCTATCCCTTTATTATTTACTGGGAAATTGGTTTTGGATGATTTGCCTTTACTCACTGAATTAAAAGAACGTGGAATTTTAAGCAACCCGATCTATCTGCCCCCTCCATTCCAAGATTTGGCAGCTTTAAGTGCGTGGATGAGTTTTTCTTTATACTTGAATCAGTTTGATTTGAACGAAATTCAAAAGAATTTTCGTTTTTTGATTGTTTAAAAGATGGCGTGGTTTCCAGGGCTATGACATGTACCTTTAGCCGGGCTGCGTCACAAAACACCGTTCATAAAATCCATTGCACATATCATTTTTGTAGCCTGGGTGTAGCGAAGCGTAACCCGGGTTTTCTATTGCAGGTTACGGCATTCACCTTTACCCAGGCTATGTCCTAGGCTTTACATTCTACAGTGTGCATAGGAACCATTGAGTCTTCTTTTGCCCGTGGTGGTGCAAAGAAACGATGAGCAAGTCCATGACTTGAATGAGATTTTGCTTGTTCTTGTACCACTTTAGCTAATTGAGGGTATTCATCCAATAATGATTTAGCTTGTTCTTTAATGTACGAATCATTGGATTTATTTATCATCGTTAAATAATGGGCTGCTTTTTTTAGCTCGCTCACCTCATTAGAGTTCCCCAATACTTGCATCATAACCAGCATTGCATTAGTACATCCTGAATTAGCAGCTTGGCGCATGGTTTGTTTGTACTGAGAAGAAGTCGGTGGATAAATATGAGCTAAATGGTATAACGCCATAGGGTTATCCTGAGCTAAGGCCATCACTTTAGGTAAGTGTTGGATCACGGCTTGTTTTAAACCAGGATGATTTGGTGATCTATGTAATTTATTTACCAGCTCAGCAAATTCATTACTTGAAGTGGCCATATCCTACCCCCTAACTTTGAATACATTCACCTGTAGGATAAAAGATCTAGGTTAAGACAAGATTAAGGGGGGAGTGCTTTACGCTTTTTTTACATTTTCAAATGCTGCCCATCCAATATGGAATAGCATATGTGACAATATCGCAGCCATAAGTCCATACTGCCAAAATAAGTAACCAAATAGTAATGATTGGTACAAACTAAGCATGATAACGGAGTAAATGAAACGACGACTTGAGGTACATCCGGCAGCAAGATAAGCTGGGATTTGGCTTATTGCAAATATTAGGCCACTGATAAAAATTGAAATCCAGATAATCAAGTTGGGATACTGTTTGGTAAAGAGAAATGCAAAAAAAGTAGCAAGATTTAGTAAGCCCCAGCGCGCAATGATCTCCTCAACTACACCTCCATAAAGAACACAGCCATCAACTCCAAGAACAATGCGAATATTAGCTAAGATGTCCATATTTTTTTGATCGATGATGCGTGCAATAAAGCCATAATAGAGCACTAAAAACACCACTAATCCAACAAAAGCATACAGAACTGTAGGTAATAAAATTGGTATCAATGCCTTTATCCCAGTGGTGCCTTGTAACAGTCCCTCAAGTATTGCGTCATCTAAACCAGTCATTGGTGACAATATCGCACCTGCCAGACTTAGGACAAAGACCATGAGTAACGTTTGCAAAATGGCAAAGCGACTTATGCGTTTTTTTAATGCGTCAGAATTATCAGGTAATAAAAAAAAGATTAAACGTTTTATTGCGATTACTACCCCAGGGATGGATAAGCAGAACAAAAGGGTAATTAAAGGCCAGTTGATTGTCATTTTTCATCCTTAAATAATACTGCGTAGAAAAATCCGTCCATACCTTGTTCACCCGGCAAAATTTGTTGGCCATGACCTGTTGCATGTCCCCAAGTCCAAGGTTCTTTTATTATGGTACAGTCTGGATGAGTCGCAACAAAGTTTGCAATTTGTTGTTCATTTTCCACTGACATTACTGAACATGTGGCATAAACCAGTAAGCCACCTTTTGCCAACAAAGGCCATAAGCAATTCAGCATATCATGTTGTATGTTAGTTATAGTAACAATTTCTTCATTGTTCCGTAATAACTTAATGTCTGAATGACGGCGGATAACTCCTGTTGCTGAACAAGGAGCATCTAACAAAATACGATCAAAGAGTTGGCCATCCCACCATGTGGAAGGAGTTAAAGCATCTCCTTGCACTAAAGTTGCCTGTAAGTTAAGGCGATTCAAGTTTTCTTGAACGCGTTTCAACCGTCTAGCATCAACATCTAAGGCAACGCATGCAGCAAGATTGGGCTCTTGTTCTAAAATATGGCAGGTTTTACCTCCAGGAGCACAACAGGCGTCAAGAAGGCGTAAACCGGGTTTTAAAGACAATAATGAAGCGGCCAATTGTGCGGCACCATCTTGAACAGAGACACTTCCTTCTGCAAAACCAGGTAGCTGGCGTACGTCACAGGGTGTGTTTAAAGTAATTCCTGCAGGTGCCACGGGATGGGTTTCGGCAGCAATTCCTTCACGATTTAAAATCTGTACATATTCCGCAAGCGAATTTTTTTGGATATTTACTCTTAGCGTCATAGGCGGATGCGCATCGTTTGCTTGCGCGATTGACTGCCAATCATTCGGCCAGTCAGCTTGCAGGCGCTCCACCAGCCATTGTGGTTGACCATGAAGAAATAAAGGATTTTTGTGCAAACGTGCCAGAATTTCTTTTTGTTGGCGACAGAAATTGCGTAAAACAGCATTAACTAAGCCTTTGGCCCAAGGTTTTTTGATTTTTTCAAGCAATGCAACCGTTTCTTTGACTACTGCATAATCAGGTTGTTGCATGTAATGTAATTGATAAAGGCCTATAAGTAATGCAACCCAAACCTCGAGTTCTTTCGGTTTTTTTTGCAGCAAACACTCGGCAATGGCTTGCAGGCGAAAATAATGTCGGCAAAAGCCAAAGCATATTTCTTTGGTCATTGGCGATACTTCCGCTGCGGCCGATATCTGTTGGGATAAGGATGATTTTTCGGTCAGTAAATTCGTTAAAATTTTTAAGGCATGCAGTCGTTCGTTTTTGTTCATTAAAACACATACCCTACATGCGCTCGTGATTTGGAAGAATTTAACCAATCGGCGATAGAAATCACTTTGCCACCAGGGAACTGGATTTTTTCTATAAGCAAGCCCTGCTTGCCAGTAGCAATGAGCATGCCATTCTTATCAATGTGTACCAGTGTGCCTGGAGCATGTTGCGCGGGCAATGCAACAATTTGCGCTTGGTGAATACGTACAATTTCTTCTTCAAAGGTCGTATAAGCGATTGGCCAAGGATTGAAGGCGCGAATTTTACAGTCAATTTCTATTGCTGGTTGGTGCCAATTGATGCAGGCATCTTCTTTGTTGATTTTGCGAGCATAGGTTGCTAATTCATCATTTTGAATTTCAGGATGAATGGTATGATTGGCTAATTCCTCTAGCGTTTGCAGTAAGGGCTGCGCGGAGATCTGTGCTAACTTGTCATGTAAACTTTGGGCGGTATCTGATGCAGTAATGGAGCAATTAGCTTTACGCAGCATCGCTCCGGTATCCATACCTACATCCATTTGCATTATAGTTACCCCAGACTCTGTATCACCATGAAGAATTGCCGATTGAATTGGCGAGGCACCGCGCCATCGAGGTAAGAGAGAAGCATGTACATTAATACAGCCTAAGCGTGGAATGTCGAGAACTGCTTTAGGGAGAATTAGACCATAAGCAATAACAATCATGACATCGGGTTTTAATGCAGCAAGTTCAGAAATTGCTTCAGGATTTTTAAAATTTAAGGGCTGATAGACTGGAATTTGATGTGTTAACGCCCATTCCTTTACTGCCGAAGCCTGTAATTTTCGACCACGTCCGGCGGGTCGATCGGGTTGAGTGTAAATAGCTTGAATACGATGTGTTGAATGCAGTAATGCATCAAGACAAGGCAAACCAAATTCTGGGGTTCCAGCAAAAACGATGTTTAATTGATTCATGGTAAGTACTCGAATTCAACCGTTCACTAAGATTTTTTATATCCTATGTGACATTATGACCAAAGAACGTCTGCAAAAGGCATATCTTGAATGAAAACCTATGAAAAATGCAGCAAATTATTTTCGTGCCTGTTGGCGCTTTTTGAATTTTTCTAGTTTTTTACGGGCCATGGCTTTCTTCAACGGAGAAAGTAGATCAACAAACAACTTACCATTCATATGATCAATTTCATGTTGCAAACATTCAGCGAGTAAGCCATCGGCTTGAATTTCAAAGGGGTTTCCATTTCTATCTAAAGCCTTTACGGTTACTTTTTCTGCGCGGATCACAGTATCATAAGCTCCAGGAACAGAAAGGCAGCCTTCTTCAAACTTTTTTTGACCCTCTGAAGCAATAATTTCAGGATTGATAATCACGATTTGATTCTGTTTATCACCCATAATATCAATCACAGACAAACGTAAGCCCACACCTATTTGTGGTGCAGCAAGCCCAACACCATGCGCGTCGTACATGGTCTCAAACATGTCTTCAATTAGAGTTTGCAATTTATCATCAAAATGAACAACAGGTTTTGCAACATCTCTTAGTCGGGCGTCGGGTAAATATAGAATCGTATGAATAGCCATCGTTTATCTGGTTCTCTGCGTAAAAATCATGTTATATTATCCTTTATATATTGTATGGCTGCAAGATAGTATAGGTCACGTGGGATGTAAAAATCTTGATAAACGGTCGAATTTGCGCTGAATACGGCTGTTTTTTGATACGAGGTGACCCTTTAGGCAAGATATTCCAACAAAGGATTGGCTCTAATGAGATTTATTCTCTTTTTAATCTTTTTTTTCTTTTCTACATTGAATTATGCTCTCAGTTTACGATCAGACGCTCCTGCGCGCTATGTTGTGCAACCAGGGGATTCTTTATGGAGCATAGCCAGCCGTTACCTGCATAATCCTTGGGAGTGGAAAGAGCTTTGGCATGTTAATCCCAATATAAAAGATCCCAACCGTTTGTACCCTGGAGCGGTTCTTGTTTTAGCCTATTATGAGAAGAAACCCTACATTAAAGTACTTTCGAATGGCACTATCAAATTATCACCTAATATCCGTCCTATTCCCTTAGAGGAAGCGGTTCCTCCAATTCCTTTAAGTGAAATCAAACCTTTTTTGAATGAGTCGCTTATTTTGGATCAGGATGTTCTTGGTCGAGCACCTTATATAGTGGCGTTAGTAGGAGAGCACATGATGGGCGGCCAAGGAGATGAGGCGTACGTTCAAGGATTGCACCCATCAAGAGAGTTACCTACTGGAGGTGTCCCTGCTTATTCGATTTTTAGAGGGGGAAAAAATTATGAGCATCCCAAAACTAAAGAACTTCTAGGGTATCGAGCCGATTTGGTCGGATATGCTGAGTTGGTTGCGGGAGGAGAGCCTGCCACCATTTTATTAACCAGTATTAATGAAGGCATTAAAGTTCAAGATAGTGTTTTAATTAATAATAGTCCTGAATTTAATTTGTATTTTGAGCCTAAAGCCCCAAGATTTATTGTAAGGGGATTTATTATTGATATGCCTGATGGTATGCCCAATGGAAATGTCCAGGAGGCTGTGGGCGGGGTAGTCGTCATTAGTTTGGGGGCTCGTGATGGATTGGAAGCAGGGGATGTACTGGGCATTTATAGAGCGTCACATACAGTCAGCGACCCTAGAAATAAATTGCACCCTATTAAATTACCTCCCGAGCGTATTGGCGAAATCATGGTGTTCCGTGTATTTAGTAAAACCAGTTTTGCTTTAATCGTTCGCTCAACTCGCGCTGTTTATTTATCAAATCGTGTGGCTAACCCATGAATAATTTATCCTATTATCTCGCACTAAATCGAATGGAACGGGTTGGTCCACGCACCGTTGCAAAATTGCAAAAACGCTGGCCCGATTTACAACAAATGTTCCAACTCTCAGAAATTGAGCTTGAACAAGCAGGTTTATCAAGCGCGTTGGCACAAACCATAGCTGGTTTTGATTTGAATTTGATTCAAGAAGATCTCAATTGGTTGGCGGCAGCTGATGAGCATCATATCCTGACATGGGATTCGCCTGAGTATCCTGCCTTATTGAAGGAAATTACCGATCCTCCAGTTGTGTTGTATGCAAAAGGACAGCTCGCCTGTTTAAAGCAACCGACATTAGCTGTAGTAGGTAGTCGTAATCCGACGATAACTGGCAGTGAAAATGCGCGACAATTTGCGAAGGCCATCGCATCTCATGGAATTACCATAGTGAGTGGTTTGGCTTTAGGTATTGATGCGGAGGCTCATCAAGGATGTTTGGACGCTAGAGGGCAAACAATCGCGGTTTTAGGTACAGGAATTGATCAAATTTATCCGTATCGACATCGTGGGATTTCGCTACAAATTGCACAAAATGGTCTGTTAATTAGCGAATTCCCACTAAAAAGTCCACCAAGCGCTGGACATTTCCCACGAAGAAATCGTATAATAAGTGGTTTATCATTGTGCACTTTGGTTGTTGAGTCGGCAATAAAGAGTGGTTCTTTAATCACAGCACGAATGGCCCTGGAACAAAACCGAGATGTTTTGGCAATCCCAGGCTCCATTCATAATCCCCTGGCTCGAGGTTGTCATTACTTGTTGCAGCAAGGAGCCAAATTAGTCACTTCAGTTGCTGATGTTCTTGAAGAGTTACGGATTGATTCAGAACAGCAAACAGCTGATAAAGCTATTTTACCTCTTGCCAGCGAGAATAAAAACCTAGTAAAGTTCATTGGCTTTGAAATGACAACTGTTGATCAGATCATTTTACGTAGTGGATGCACCGTTGAGCAAGTCACTAGTGAGCTTGCGAAATTAGAATTAAATGGGGCTGTTGTATCTGTGCCCGGTGGCTATATGAGGTGTTAGTATATGAAAGATAACTTATTTGAAATGTTATTGAGTTTATTTGAAAAAAGTCTTACCCAGCTGCAAAAAAGCCATAAAACCGCTGATCAGGATGCAACGGAACTAAACGAAGAAGAGCAGTCGGCTTCAGAAGAACAAGTTTTGTATTTGAAGTTACAACAACAAACATCAACACGAGTATTTACTTATGATGAACAAATGAAACTGACTAAGGCCAGTTATCAATTTATCATACGCATGAAGTTATGGAAAATTCTTAATGAAGAATCGTTTGAAATGGTGATGAATCAATTACAATTTTCTGAATCTCGTATCGTCACTCTTCAAGAGACTAAATGGACAATCAGAAATACTTTAGCCAGTACTTTAAATGAAGAACAATTGGCTTTTCTTGATTTAGTTCTTTATCAATCAGAAGATCAATTGACATTACATTAAAAGATCATCTATTCCTATACTACTAGAAGTTGTCGATATTTCATTTTCAGCACCAAGCCCCCGTATTTTTCTCAATACGGGTATTTTGGTGACTTAAGGATGAAGTGAAAAGGATAAGGTTAACGTTACTATGAGTAAACATTTGGTGATTGTTGAGTCACCCGCCAAAGCGAAGACAATTCAAAAATATTTGGGCAATGATTACGAGGTTGTTGCATCATATGGGCATGTTCGTGATTTGCCAGCACGCAAAGGTTCGGTCAATCCCGATAAACATTTTGCGATGACTTATGCGCCGATTGAAAAAAACTCAAGGCATATCGAAACGATTGCAAAAATGCTCAAAAAGGCAGACTCGTTATTACTGGCTACCGACCCTGATCGCGAAGGTGAGGCTATTTCTTGGCATATTTATGAATTAATGAAAGAAAAAAATCTAACCAAGGATAAAACCATTCATCGGATTTTTTTCAATGAAATTACCAAATCAGCAATTCAGGATGCAATCAATCATCCACGCACGATTTCTATGGATTTGGTGAATGCCCAACAAGCACGACGTGCATTGGATTATTTGGTGGGTTTTAATTTATCGCCTTTATTATGGAAAAAAGTAAGAAGGGGGCTTTCTGCTGGACGAGTACAAAGCCCTGCATTGCGTCTTATTGTGGAGCGCGAAGAAGAAATCGAACGTTTTGTCGCCCAGGAATATTGGAAGATTTTGGCTCAATGTCTGCATACTAACGTGTCCTTTGAAGCACGTTTAACTTATTTCAAAAATGAGAAATTACAACAATTTACAGTAACTAAGGATGAGCAGGCGCAGCAAATCAAAGAACATTTGATTCGTGAGGCGCAAGGTCATTTAGTCGTTACCCAAATTGAGAAAAAACAACGCAAACGTAAGCCTTCCCCCCCGTTTATTACGTCAACTTTGCAACAAGAAGCGGCACGAAAATTAGGTTTTACCGCGCGAAAATCAATGATGGTTGCCCAACAATTGTATGAAGGGATAGATATTGGGACGGGAACAGTTGGTCTTATTTCCTATATGCGTACCGATTCGGTTAATTTATCGACAGAAGCAATAGAAGAAACCCGACAATTTATTACCGAGCGTTATGGTGCAGACAATTGTCCTGCAAGCCCAAGACTTTATAAAACCAAATCCAAAAATGCTCAAGAAGCACATGAGGCGATTCGCCCCACATCGATTAAACGCACGCCAGAAATGGTGCAATCGGCATTAACTGCAGATCAATATAAACTTTACAGCCTCATCTGGAAACGTACGGTAGCCTGTCAAATGGCTGATGCCATACTCGATACGGTTGCTGTTGACTTAAGTTGTGGTGAAGGGAATATATTCCGTGCGAATGGTTCTACAGTGACTTTCCCCGGGTTCCTTTCTGTGTATGAAGAAGGCCGTGATGATACCAAAGATGATGACAGCGAAGGTTCATTACTGCCGATATTGGCTGTAGGTGAAAAGATTAAAGTGCAAGACATCTTAGCCAATCAACACTTTACTGAGCCACCGCCACGATATTCTGAAGCAACTTTGGTGAAGGCGTTGGAAGAATATGATATCGGCCGTCCTTCAACCTATGCATCTATTATTCATACGCTGCAACAACGTGAATACGTGATCGTGGACAAGAAAAGATTCTTTCCCACAGATGTCGGCCGGATCGTGAATCGCTTTTTGACGGGTTATTTTACACGTTATGTAGACTATAAATTCACTGCTGAGCTTGAAGATACACTGGATGCGGTTGCACGCGGCGAAAAAGAATGGATTCCTGTGTTAGAAGAATTTTGGCAGCCTTTTGTGCAGCAAATTCAAACGACAGATCAACAAGTCCAGCGTAAAGATGTAACCACCGAAATTTTGGATGAACAATGTCCAAAATGCGGAAAACCGCTGTCAATAAGACTAGGTAAGCGTGGACGCTTTATTGGATGTACTGGGTATCCTGAATGTGACTATACGCAAGATATGGCTGGTCAGGATAATGAAAAAAATGAGCCTGAAGTGGTTGAGGGAAGAGTTTGTCCGGCATGTTCTAGTGCATTGCATATAAAAACGGGACGTTATGGTCGTTTTATTGGCTGCAGCAATTATCCTCAATGCAAACACATGGAACCCATAGAAAAACCAGCGGATACGGGAGTAGAGTGTCCTAAGTGTCATGAAGCAAAAATTTTGCAGCGTAAGTCAAGAAAAGGAAAAATTTTCTATTCTTGCGGGAATTATCCTAAATGCGATTATGCATTATGGAATGAACCCATTGACCAACCATGCCCAAAATGTAGCTGGCCTATTTTAACGGTGAAAGAAAGCAAAAAATTTGGCCGACAAATTCTTTGTCCTCAAGATGGATGTGGTTATTCTTCCAAGGAAGAAACTGATTAATTCAGTGGCGCAAGATAATCGTCTGTGCACGTTTACGTAAACTCTGGGTGAGGGCTTTGCCTTCACCCAGGCTATAGTTTTTCAGATTAATAAAAATCAATAGTAGTTGTTGTTACGTCTAGCGGTCCTACAGGATAAGAAAAAACAGTGACAGGTTGCACAACAGGGGTCACCACACGTCGAACTACTGGTTGCATGGTAACAACTGGTCTGTAGGTCACTGTGCGTGCGTAGGTAACTGGTGTGAATGCTGGTGATGTGTAGTATACCGTGTTACAACAGCATCCAGCTGTCAATGCAATACTTCCTAACAGAATAATCCATTTCATTATGAAGTCCCCTTAGTGGATTCTTTTACAAAAAGTGTAGATTATTTGAGCAATAATATCCAGAATTGAACAGAATGACAAAAGGCAATTTGGTAATTATCCTATTCTTCCAAACTATTTATTCAACAAAGCCTATTCAGGGGATGAAGTGAAATATTAAGTGATACAAAAATCCCCTCTCCTGTTTCGGGATAGGGGGCAGGAGAGAGGGTAAACTCATTCTTCCTGTTCATTTTGAATCAGTATATACTCATCATCTTATTAGAAAATAACTCAAACAGGATGTAGTGATGTTAGACAGGACCATTGTAGTTGATGAGCAGTTTATAAATCGAATACAACAAGCAGACTTTCCTAAACCCAACAGTACTATGAGTCCGGAAACGGCGGAATTGGATAAGAAAACTGCCATTGAGCTTTTTGACTCGCAAATCAAATCACGTCTTCTTGATTTGATCGCCAGACAGCTTAAGGAAAAAGGGTTGTCTTTTTATACCATAGGCAGTAGTGGACACGAAGGAAATGCTGTTTGGGGACAGGTTTTTCGCCCGGATGATATGGCCTTTTTGCATTATCGTAGTGGCGCCTTTTATTTACAACGGGCTAAGAAAATACAGGGATCCGATGGAGTGAGGGATATTTTGCTGTCTTTGGTTGCCGCAGCAACCGATCCTATTTCAGGAGGACGCCACAAAGTTTTTGGCAGCGTTCCTTTAAATATTCCCCCGCAAACCTCAACCATTGCATCCCATTTACCTAAAGCTCTAGGCGCTGCTTTATCGATTACACGCGCAAAAGAACTCAATACTCATAGCAATTTAAATCCCGATTCGGTGATCATTTGCTCGTTTGGTGATGCATCAACTAACCATGCATCAGCACAAACCACTTTGAATTCTTGCTCATGGATTTCGCAACAAAATTATCCCTTACCACTAGTGTTTATTTGTGAAGACAATGGCATAGGAATTTCTGTGCCTACACCAGCAGGCTGGATAGAGCGTTCAGTCAGTGCGCGTCCGGGTTTGCATTATATTGCGTGTGATGGTTTGAATATCGCTGATACCTATGCCGCAGCACAGGAAGCAGAATATTTGGCGCGTGTAAAAAAACAACCCGTTTTCTTGCATATGCGCTGCGTGCGTTTATTAGGACATGCAGGTTCTGATATTGAAGCACAATATAATACACAAGCTGAAATAGAAGCGAGAGAGGCTCAAGATCCTTTACTGCATACGGCAGGTATTCTTTATCGTGAAGGCTGGATGACTGTCCAAGACATGCTAAGTCTTTATCGAAATAATAAAGATTTAATCGAAGCCAAAGCAGTGGAAGCGATAAGACAACCCAAACTTACAAGTGCTGAAGCAGTGATGTCGTCGTTAATCCCTTCTGTACCCAAAAAACCAGCACTTCCACTGCCTAGTGAGGAGCAACGGGCAAAAGTTTTTGCCAATGCGTTCTCGCAACTAGCGCAAAAACGTAATTTATGCCAGCAAATTAATTTTGCTTTGACTGATTTAATGATGCAATACCCTAATATGTTGGTATTTGGTGAAGATGTGGGTAAAAAAGGAGGCGTTTACCGAGTTACCGCTGACTTACAGGTGCGCTTTGGACAACGCCGAGTATTTGATACCCTCTTGGATGAGACGACCATTTTAGGCACTGCAATTGGCATGGCACATAATGGCTTTATTCCGGTTCCAGAAATTCAGTTTTTGGCTTATTTGCATAATGCAGAAGACCAACTGCGTGGAGAGGCATCGACCTTATCCTTTTTTTCCAGTGGCCAATATCAAAATCCTATGGTGCTACGTATCGCGTCATTGGCTTATCAGAAAGGATTTGGCGGGCATTTCCATAATGACAACTCCATTGCCGTACTGCGTGATTTACCTGGAGTAATTGTCGTATGCCCTTCAAATGGTCCTGATGCTGCAAAAATGTTACGTACGTGCATGCGCATAGCTTATGAGGAAGGACGGGTTGTTGTCTTTTTAGAACCGATTGCTTTGTATATGACTAAAGACTTGCACGAACCTGGGGATAATGGCTGGCTTTTTAATTATCCTGTGCCAGACGCTGTAATTGCACCAGGAGAGGTAGGTGTTTTTGGCGAGGGTGCAACGGTCATCTTAACCTATGCCAATGGTTATTATTTATCACGGCAAGCCGCAAAGGTATTGCAGGAAGAACATAATATTCCTGTCAAAATAGTGGACATACGCTGGCTTAGTCCCTTACCTGTTGATGGGATCTTAAAAGAAATCGCCAAAGCGAAAAACGTGTTAATTGTGGATGAAGGCAGACAAAGTGGTTCGGTCAGTGAAGGTTTGATGACTTTGTTGCTAGAAACCGCATCATCGAGTTTAAAAATCAAACGAATTACCGGTAAAGATTGCTTTATTCCCTTGGGTAATGCTTGGCAGTATTTGTTACCCAGTAAAGAAAGTATTATTGAAGCCGTGATTGCGTTACAGTCAGATAAAAGGGAGAAGGAAAGTGGACGACTTGTTGTTTCTTGATGAGCAGTTGAATGGTGATGAACGCATGATACGCGATAGTGTCGCGCGCTTCGTCAGCAATGATGTAATGCCTTTGATGGCTGAATCTTTTGAACATGCTCAATTTCCACGAGAGCTTATTAAAAAATCCGCAGAAATGGGTTTATTAGGTTTGACCTTACCGGCGGAATACGGTGGTTCTGAAGCATCTTATGTCGCTTACGGTTTAGTGTGCCAGGAGTTAGAACGCGGGGATAGCGGCTTACGCAGTTTTGTTTCCGTACAAAGCTCTTTATGCATGTATCCTATTTTTCGTTATGGTTCTGAAGAGCAGCGCGTGCGCTTTTTACCGGGAATGGCTACAGGTGAGATTATCGGCTGTTTTGGTTTGACTGAGCCTGATTTTGGATCAGATCCCGCAGGGATGAGAACTACGGCGAAGAAAGTGAAGGGTGGTTGGAGTTTGAATGGGGCGAAAATGTGGATCACCAACTCGCCAATCGCAGATATCGCCATTGTTTGGGCAAAAACAGAAGAAGGGGTTCGTGGTTTTATTGTCGATACTAAGTCGGAGGGATTACGTCGCCCCGAAATTAAATTAAAGATGTCATTACGCGCTTCGAACACTGGGGAATTGGTGTTTGATGATGTTTTTGTTCCTGATGAGAATTATCTTCCAGGAAGTGATAAAGGGTTGGGGGCTCCTTTAAGCTGCCTAAGTCAGGCGAGATATGGCATTGCTTGGGGTGCTATGGGTGCGGCGATGGCGTGTTTTGATATTACTCGTGATTATCTGTTAGAGCGTAAGCAATTTAATAAGCCATTGGCTGCGTTTCAGCTTATTCAAAAAGACTTGGCAGATATGTATACTGAAATTATTAAAGCACAATGCCTTAATTTACAGGTAGGACGCATAAAAGATAATCATCGTGAGAATCCCGTGATGATTTCTCTTGCTAAGGGTAACGCATGTCGTGAGGCATTGAATATTGCGCGAAAATGCAGGAATCTATTAGGAGCAAATGGAATCAGTCTTGAGTATCATGTGATTCGCCACATGCTTAATTTAGAATCAGTCTTTACATACGAGGGTACGGACAATGTCCATACGCTGGTACTAGGAAAACATATTACAGGAATTAATGCTTTTGCTTAAACCAAGCACTTAACGGTTAAGCACCCAAATCAATGACTTATTGTAACCTGGAAATGGGATCCAGGTTACTTTGTCCCACAATGTCATTGACATCGGTAGAGTTTAACAGGAGTTCTTTTCTCAGATTGGAACTCATTCTTCATGCATCAGGATTGTGTGAAGAGAAGCCGGTTTATTCAGCAACTTACAGGAGTATCCTATGTTTAAAATGACTTTAAAACGAGCGTTAATATTAAGTTTACCTGTATTCAGTATGAATGTGCACTCAGGGCCAAGCAAAGAATTTTTAGCAAATCAGTGCTATGAACTGTCGCGAGTGCTTATTTCGTTATCTGACTATCAAGAAAAAAAGGTCTGTATTAATAAGCTCCATATGGCTTCCGTGCAAATGAGCACCGCATCCTTTTTAATTATGGAAGACTCTTCTGATTTAGCAAAAGAGATCTTGAATAATGCAGTAGCTGCTTTGCAATACGCAGAATTATTGAGCTGCAAGCAATACATTCAAATTTCACACTCTAAATTTGAAGCGCAAAAGATTAAAACATTATTATAAAAACAGGCCCTCTCCTTGGGTATTGTTGGGGACTTGAGGAGTTCGTGCCAGGAGTTTGCATTGTGCACAAATATTTAAAAAATAGTTTACTCATCCTAATCATTTTTATAATCGGTATTGCCTTAGGCAGCCATTACAACCTTTTTATTCAGAATTTAATGGAGCACATAGAGGGAGAAATAGATCATGGAGCGGGCAAAGAAAAACTCTACTTTTGTCCTACATCCGCAGAAGTTGTAGCGCATCAATACAGCTCAGAAGCTTTCCAAGTCGGTACCTTATATTGGCAAATGGATTATCAAAAATGGAAGGCGCCGGACAATATAGGTTTTATGCAAGCGCTGATTAACCAAAACAATAATCTGGTTTGCTATTATCACTGGTCCAATCCAGAAGACAAAGGCAATTATCTATGGATGACCATACACCTATCACCCTCAGTGAATCAAATAGCAAAACCGTATGGAACGTACTGGGCAAAAGAAGAAAAGCAAGTTTTATGCACTGCAGGAATTAACGCCTGCGCTTTCATTCTCTCAGAAAGTTCCAAGAGAATCATTCCGCAAAATTAAATGAGGTATAGAGAATTGTAGCCTGGGTGCAGAGAAACCCGGGATTTTGATTTTACCCATGTTCCTATCCCCGGGCTCCGCTACGCTGCACCCAGGCTACAAACGATAAAGACAAGTTCATAACCCCTTGTTATTTCTCCCAGACTTCGCTATCATTCCCCACCTAATCGGGGCGTAGCGCAGCCTGGTAGCGTACTAGCATGGGGTGCTAGTGGTCGAAGGTTCAAATCCTTCCGTCCCGACCAGTCTCAGCAAGGGTTATACGGATTAACCTCTCTTCAAAAAATAATTCAATGGGTACTTTAGTGGGTACTTAAGAAATCACAATTGACGCTTAAGCTTTTCCAGATCGCCTTTCACGCGCTGAGTCGCTTCATTGCCTTCTTGTATTGTTTCTTTCGCACGGTCGAATTCCATAAGCCCAATATAGCCAAGCTTCGGCTCGATGAGAATGTCGGGCGGATCCTCGGCCATTCGCGAGTGAGTGATGCGATCCTGCATGATATTAATGGAGCCAGCGATCACATCGAAGAGACCAGGTTCGGGGATTTTTTTATTACGTAGTGAGGAAATAAAAGAATCCACCCTAATATCGAAGTCAGCCTTCAGCTTAGATGCCCACCTAGAAATAGTTGGATCATTCTTTTCGACATATTCCCGTTTCTTGTTGTTGTCTTGATTATCAGTTAACGATTTTTCACAGTGGTGTTGGGAGAAATGTCTGCCAACGAGATCCCCATTTAGGTTTACAGCGATGATATAATCTGCACCCATTGCGCGTGCTATTGAAATAGGTACCGGATTGACTAGGCCGCCATCTAACATAAAATCGTGTTTTAGAACAACAGGTGCAAAGATACCAGGCAAAGAGATGGAGGCTCGTACTGCTTCGAGCAAGGAGCCTTCGCGCAACCAATGCTCTTTACCATTCAATAGAGATGTAGCAACACAAGCAAAAGGCAGATCCAAATCCTCGATATTAAGATTTCCAATGCGTTTCTCTATGGCAACCATCAAGGGTTGTCCCTGAATAAAGCCACCACCAGTCATGCGGACATCTAATAATTTTAGGATGTCCATACGCCTTAGGGTATGAAGAAAGTAATTTATATTGGGCTTGATAGTTTGACTAACCCTAATATAGCGCAAGCAGTGGGTAAGGCATTCTTATCTGATTTAGTGTCTACAGCAGGAAAAATCTATAAAGAAAGCAATGCCAATTATCGCTTAAACCTGCATTGTGATGAATTGTCGGAGATCATTCAGGATTCTTTTGTAAAGATTCTTAATAAGGCGGGTGGTGCAGGGTTTCAAGTAACTGCTTATGCTCAGACTATACAGGATATGGAGGTATCACTTGGATCGAAGGCTAAAGCAGAAGTGACAGAGGGTAACTTTAATACTCTGATTATGCTTAGGGTGAAAAATGAGGAAACGGCTAATTTACTAGTTAAAGTGCTGCCTCATGTGGGTGTGGTTGATCATACTCAGGTATCTATGGTGAATGATACCCCTCATGGTGAAGATGGCGTTTACTTTAATACTACGAATGAAGACAGGGCTCAAACTACCTCTATACCAATGATTGATGTTCATGACATTATTTCTTTGCCTAAGGGCCAGGCTTTTGTTTTGGTGAATGGTGGAGAATTGTATAAATTAAGAGTTCCTTTACCAATAAACAATCAACTGACACTCTGTAATATGAGAAGCATAATGTATGAAGCAAATCAGTTGAAAAAATAATTTATCTAAACAAAAAACACAATATATTGTGTTTTAATTAATAACATAGTACTATATATATTATTTCATTGTTAAGGAAAACATCATGGCTACAAAAAAAATAAATTATTCCATTTCTGAAATTAAATCATTACCCAACAACAAACCTATTATGTACACAATTCAAACCGCAAGTGGGAAAGAAAACTATATAGGCATTGCCAAAAAAGGTCGCGGGCAGGACAGATTAATTGAACATTATGGAAATATTCCAGGAGCGAAAATAAAAATTGAGCAATTTGGATCAATTAAAGATGCTCAGGCCAAAGAAGGTCGAATGATTAAAAAAAATCAACCCAAATATAATAAACAAGGAAAATAGGCTTCTAACCCGAAGGAAACCAATTTTTAACGCAGCTAAACATAACAAAATAGATGAGCATAAAGTTGGTTTCCTGGTTACATTTTATATAAAAATACGGTTTAAACAGCTTTTTGTTTTGTTATGACAGTAAACAATAAATATGGACGCATAGCGGCCTCTAATTCCTTGACTTTCCTATCTAAATCCAATCGATTATTCTCTATTTTTTCACGATTTTTAGAAGAGGACTCTTCTTTTCTCTCCTGAAATGACTTTATATTTGCTGTGATTTGTAAAATTTCACCTATTTTATTATAAACAGTTGATTCGAGAGAAAATAAAAATTGGGATTCGCGATATGCGCGAATAAAATTTTTAAAAATAGTATCCTTGATGGATTGATTTTCTTTGAAATGGATAAAAATAATGCAATAATCGAAGACATCTAAATAAATTTTAAATCTTTTGTCATACAGGTCTAAACGGACTTTTTCTTTTAAGAGTCTGGTATTCCATATGGAAATGCTTAAGGCAACAACAGCAGCAACAACAGCAGGAATAAGAGAGCTATTAAGTATTTTAGTCATCCACATACAACACCTATATACAAATAATTATTTATTTTTATCATTCTACACGTTTTAATCAGTTAATAACGACAATTGCTTATCCAATATTGTTATTAATTTTTTAATTACTAAAAGCGCTATCTTTTTTTGCCTTCCAGTCTTTTTCAATAAGTTTAAATTCCTCTATTTCGTTTTTTAATCTATCTGGTGTTGGAGATTGGCTTTGATACTGATCAGCAGCAAGATGTGCATCAACAAATCCAGAGCAAATTTCAAGTTTGTCACTTACTTTTTTGCCAATATCGATAGGGCAGAAAATCCTACTTACACTCTTATGTTTGATTTGTCGATCAAATCGAACAACTGTTTCATCGAGTAAAGAATGCAAAATAAAAGCTTCATAAGTAGACCTTAGACAATTGAAGCCTTGCCTCACTAAATCCTCTTGAGTTTGGATATCATGTTCTTTTTGTGATTTTTGCAAATATTCCTCTGCTCTAGTTGGTTTCTTGTAATCCAATTCCATTCTTCTTTTATGGTTTAAATCAATCACCCCAATAGTATTCCCGGATCTTTTAACCCAATGGCAATATAAATCTTCTTTCTCTTTTAGCCCTAATCTTTCTGCCTCACTTATTAGATCATACAAAAAAGAAATATCATGAGTAAGAATAATCACTTGCCTATCAATGCTTTCTTTAACTAATCTTTTTGCAATATACGCTTTTCTTTCATGATCCAATGAATTAACAGGATCGTCGAAGATTAGACCGCCAGAAATTTTACAGATTTGAATTTCAGTAAGAAAATCAGCTAAAGCAATTGCTCTTTGTTCACCTTCACTTAATATTTTAGAAGGGAGGTAATTTAAAATATCCTGAGTTTTCGGCAAGCGTGCGTGACTAAAGACAGAGCTGTTGTTTAGCCTATAGCCTCAATGATTTTAGGAGGCAACTTAATGATAAATGGTACAAATAAATTAGACACGGTCAAACAAGCCTTTAGACACTGGCGAGCCACACGAACTAAGCGGGGACAAATTCCTGACAAGTTATGGGAGCAAGTCAAGGGATTATTGGGTGATTATACTCCTTCGAAAATCGGCAGTCATTTAGGGATTAGTCCAATCCAAATCAGGAAAAAATTATTCCCTGTCCAGAATACTGGCTTGCAGTTTGTTGAGGTAAAAGGAAAATCTACGAGGCTTGATTCAGAGTTTCTATCGAATAGTGATGCGCTTTGTAGTGTTGAACTTCATCGTCCCTGTGGCAGTATACTGAAAATCAATGCAGTACCGATGAGTAAGGTATCAAAGCTCATGCTCGATTTTCTGGGGTAATGATGCTTCAAATTACCCCACAACATCGATTGTTATTGGCAGTAGAGCCCGTTGATTTTAGAAAAGGTATCGATGGCTTGAAAGCCCTATGCCGACAAAAGCTACTTGATGACCCATTCAGCGGTACCGTATTTGTTTTTACCAATCGTATGCGAACCTCAGTAAAACTGTTGGTGTATGATGCGAGTGGTTTTTGGCTCTGCCAGAAACGGTTCAGCCGAGGCAAACTGGCTTGGTGGCCCACTAGGGTGAGCCCCTCAGTTCAATTACGTTCCAGTGAATTATTGATTTTGCTTGCTCAAGGCCATCCAATAAAAGCAAGCCTTCCAGACGATTGGCGTTCTATGGTTTATGCGGCCAGTGATGATTCGAACACAGCCTTGGTGGCCTCATAATTCCAGGGAAGCCATGCTTTGGGCTCTTTAACAATTTGGTCTTTGTAAATTTGTAGTGCAACCAAGTATTCAAAGGGGGTGGTTCCTGCTAACTCACAGGTATAAATAATACTCGTGAGTACACCTCCTACCATAGCGCCGTATTCGGTTTTATAAAACAACCAGGTGTTACGTCCTCGGATAGGGATTTTTAACCCTCGTTCCATATCGTTGTTATGGATGGGCGCACCAGGAATTTGTAGAAAACGGGTGAGCTTCTCCCAATGCTTCAGCATGTATTTTATGGCTTTACCCAGGGAATCATTAGGCTCGACTTGTTTGGATGACAGCAGTTTCTCCATGTATGCTCGGGCTTCAAACATCGCAGGTCTGCTGTGCTTTTGATGATAGATTAGACGCTGTTGTTTATCATGCCCAAGTTGTTTTGATTCCTCGTCCTTCTTAAATGGAATTGAAAGCCACTTCATGATGGGCAGGCAATGTTCTGGGTAGAATGCCTGCAACTCATCAAACTTACGAAAGCCATGAGACAAGCAGTTGCACACAATGGTGTCATGGGCCTCAGGGATGTTATGACTTAGTGCATCACACATTTGGATGACCTTGCCATTATTCTTATGGCGCTTATAAAGAAGGCGCTCCATGTTTTCGCCAGAGTGACGTTGGCTGTTATAAAAGAGTGCTATTCTATGGGCGCCGTTTTGTGCCAATATTCCTGTGGTGTACATGCCAGTTCGTTTTTTATCAGGGTTTAGTCTGTTGTGACGAATCGTATCTACAATTCGAAGAACAGTATCATCATTGTGAATTAAAGAGCCATTAGCGGCGAGTATCTCTAATACTGGGAATACTAATAGCGCACAACCAGCTAATTCTTCCATGAGTTGCCATTGGGTAGAGGAAGGAATGGGAAAGCCAATGAGCGATTGAAAGTATTCTTGTCGATGAAAAGGCATGGCCATGTAGTATTTTTGTAAGGCTAACATGGCTTTAAAACTTGGATGATATTTTTCCTGGTGGATATGAGCTGGAATATTGGCTGAAAAGATCTCATTGCATAAAGCACATCGCAGCTTCTCAATCCAATATTTATTAACGGAAGCTAAATTCTGTCCTTTTATATTAATAAGGATGCCGGGATTGATGGAATAAAGCCTGCCACCACAGTGATGTGGGCATAGTTGTCCGGTACTTAGGGACTCTAAGGCAATGGTGTGTTCCTGTGCATTGATGTAGGCGGTATGCGGAAGGCGTCCATGTCCTGTAGGTTCTTTGGGCTCATAGCTCTCATCATTTGAAGGGCTGGTTTCGGATTCTTCTGCATCGGCATTACTCTCTTCTTCCTTTGGGGATTTGTCTTGTTGTTTCGTAGACTTATTTCCTTTGCCAAAGATAAGTCGCTTTAAATTGGATACAGTTATTTTATGCTCGACCAATGCGCGCGGGATCCAAGAGGCCAGGTGAATACACCCAATGACAAAAGGTTTTGTTCCCTCTGGTAAGTTTGATGAGTGCACCAATGCAATGATCTGATCAACGTCTTCTTGTGATTTTTCAATGACAATCGGTAGTTCTTTTGCTGGTGTCATTTAGCAACCCTGCTCCTCTTAAGGGCAGCAAGGGTAGCTAGCAGGCGTAATAAAATCAATAGGTTGGGGCAAAAATAATGACTCAATGCTTTTTTGCCGCAAATCTACGATTATCTAGACTAACAAATTAACCTCGCATCAATATTTTAACATGCTCAAAATAATGAAACGGGTGATCAAAATTGAATCTAATGGTATAATATGTAAAAACACGCACTTAGCCCATACAATGAAAAAATATAAAATATCTAAAACTTTCCACTTTGATGGTTGGAGTACAGTGATACTTGAGAATCAAGATGAGCAGCCCATTATCAAATGGGTTGGATTTGATATAATGATAAAGGATGAAAAAAAACATCCTTTGGTATAACTTTAGACTTTGCTGATGGGAAAGAAGACGAAGCCATGAGGCAGCTTTTTCCGAGAAAAGGCGAGCAAATGTCACGAAGGTTAGGCTATGAATCAGTCATTCTCCAAGAAAACTTATCATCAATATATAGTTACTTAGACGTAGCCCAAACGATAGACCCTCTTCCCCTTAGTGCATTTTTAGAAATAATGGAATTAGAACCTCTTTTCGATTTAAGCAGATTTGTTAGTTTAGATACAATTAAAAAATTATATGAAAATAACGAACATGACAATGCTCTTAGAACAGCCCTTGATGCAGATGCCAAAGGTGATGATAGGGCATTATTATATCTTGCTAATTTATATTATGAGAATGATACCCCAAATTATATTTTGGTGTTACAGCATGTTCCTCATAGCCATCCCGATTTTATAGAAATCAATAAGATAATATATGAATATTTTATGTGCACTCAAAAAACTATCAATACTTTAGAAGAAAGAATGAGCAATGTGGAACACACCTTTCGTGCTGCTGTAAACGCCCAGCTCGAGCAGGTACCATATCTGTTTGATGAGTTATGTGGAAACTCCGGACTTACACCTGAAATAAAAGAAATCAAAGGAAACGTTGATACCTTAATTCAAGTAGCACGTGTTCAAAGACGAATGAAACTGGAAATGGACAATTTAAAATTTCAATTACAAGCCATGGCTCCTAAAGAAATACGAGTTAGCCATGCAGCAGCAGCCTTATTTTCTACGGGTAACATAATGCAGGAAGACTCTAATAAAAAGGCGATAATATCTGCTGCCATGCCACCGTAATCCCTACATTTATAATAAAGATGATTTTTCTGGATAGTTAAAGTTAAAAAAACATAATGTTTGTGCTAAATATGATTTTCATTCTTTGGCTGTTGGATCCATATTAGCCCGAATCAACGATCACTTATTTCGTATCCACCTTTGTTGGCGGGAGAAATACTACTGAATTGATTCAAGAAGAGGGTAAGAATTCGCAGTCTCTGTATTTCACTTTGAAAATTTGGCTGAACTACAATCAAGTGGAAGGTGTGCTCTAGGGAATTCTATGACTAAAATCGAAAAAATAACGGGTGAGTTGGCCAAATCATTGTGTCGAACAATTACAAAGGATCTACCCGAATACTTTGGCTTACCAGAGGCTAATGTGCACTACGAAATCGGTTTGAAAACACGAACGAATTTCGCAGCAAAGGATGGAGATGGCTATATAGGTCTCATTTCTATTGATTTTCCTTATTAATAATGCCAATGTTTACTGGATGGCTGTAAGACCTAAATATATCCTGAGATAACATTCTTCAGAAACATCGCGTTCAACACTACAAAGCGCATCGTTATTCGATAGAAACTCTGAATAAATCCTCGTAGGTTTTCCTTTTACCTCAACAAACTGCAGGCCTGTTGTATTCTGGACAGGAAATAATTTTTTCCTGATTTGGATTGGACTAATCCCTAAATGACTGCCGATTTTCGAAGGAGTATAATCACCCAATAGCCCCTTGACCTGCTCCCATAACTCATCAGGAATTTGCCCCCGCTTTGTTCGTGTGGCTCGCCAGTGTCTAAAGGCTTGTTTGACAGTATCTAGTTTATTGGTGCCATTTATCATTAAGTCGCCTCCTAAAATCATTGAGGCTATAGGCTAAACAACAGCACTGTCTTTAGTTACGCACGCTTGCCGAAAACTCAGCACCATTAACGCGATTATTTTGATATCAACATTGGACCTTGATTAATGTAGATAGTTTTCGAACTTGTTTCCGTCGTGAATTACAAATTATTGAACACACTGATAACCTAGAATTAACCCAAGATGGATTTACATGCTGGGCTTAACAGCCCAGCTTACGATTATTTAGTTTTTTTTCAACGAGATTACCTAACACATACAATCTTGAGCCCAACCAGAACATCGCTCTATAGCATGCGCGTCGGTATTCTAAAATAGCCGCATTTTGGGATTACGCCTAGCGAGTTGTATACAGCCCCTAGCGCTCTTGGATTTCATACTCCATTCTTTTTCTTTCCACTGATGAAGAAGTACGAAGTTTCGCTAAATTTAATTTCATTAACATTTTAATGTAAAACCACCCTAGATCAAATTCAGTATCTAAAAACGATAATTTTGCAGAGGTAGGATTGTTATGATGATTGTTATGTAACTCCTCTCCATTTAACAAAATACCCATATGCATTAAATTACGCGAATTATCTTTAGTACCGAAGTTTCGGTAACCATATACATGCGTCAGTGCAGCAAATGCCCCAAATAAAACCAGCGTAATTACAAAAATGTTGATATCCCACATGACTACCCCCCATAAGCCAAAGAGTAGAATGTATAAAGCTAAGAAAATGATTAATCCTAACGATTGAAATTTAATAAACAGCAATTTCTCCAGTGCATCGTTATCAGAGATAGTGCCGTATTTTTCTATAAGTGATGAAGGATTGCATTCCGCACAAATTTCAAACCCACCCATAAATAGGTTTAATGTTCCCTTATATATCGGACTATGTGGATCAGCAGGTAAGTCTGCCTTTTGATGGTGTAATCTATGGATGGCAACCCATTCAGCTCTGTTTAGGCCCGTGGCAAACCAGAGCCAAAAACGACTAAAATATCTTATTGCAGGGACAAGCTCAATTGACCGATGTGTTTCGCTTCGATGTAAATAAATACTGAACACAACAATGGTGATATGGTAAATAATAATACAAAATATTACTTTTCCTTCCCAACCTATATTCAATATCCCATGAAGAAGAATTTGATTGTTGAAAATCAGGCCAAAAAGCCAGTAAATAAAAAGAAAAGACACCACTAATAAAACGTCTTTAGATAAAATTCTATGATTTCGAATCATCATTATACCTCTTCTATAAACTCATTCTTATACGTTTACATTGAACAAGTTCTATTTAGCATTTATCTTATTAAAGCGATTTCCGCTCAAAGAGTTCGTTCCACCATTGTTTTTTCTTAACTCCTGTGGAACTCGATTAAGATCATGAACAACTTTAATTTTCTCTAAAAAACATAATAAATAATAAGTAATGTCTATTTGCCACCAACGAAATCCCTGGCTTGTTGACCTTTGATAATAATGATGATTATTGTGCCATCCTTCACCCATGGTAATTAAAGCCAGGAGAAAATTGTTACGACTTTCATCTCCTGTCTCAAATGTTTTTTTGCCCCATACATGGCAAAGTGAATTGATAGAAAAAGTAGCATGGAAAAGAACCGTGGTTGAAATAACCCCCCAAATAACTAACTGCATGCCGGTAGTATGTAATTTAGGATAATAATTTGCTAAAAAACTTCCTGCCAAATAAAGCATGAAAAAAACACCAATAGGTACCACCGTATCAAAACGATTCAACAAGCGTAATTCCGGATATTTTGCAAAATCCTGTATTGCGTTGTAGTCTGTTTTAAAATTGTTTGAATAAAAAATCCAGCCGACATGACTCCACAATAGACCATGTCGAACGGGAGAATGAGGATCTTCTGATTGCTCTGTATATCGATGATGAATACGGTGATGACTTGCCCACCAAAGTGGCCCTCTTTGTAAGGCAGAATTACCCAATGCAGCAAAAACAAATTGCCAAAACCGATTTGTTTTAAAAGTCTTATGTGAAAAATAACGATGATAAAAACCAGTTATAGCAAACATTCTCACGAAATAAAGTAAAAGAGCAGTAAAAACTGCGGTAATACTCCATCCAACCCAGATCACGCCCAAACAAGATAAATGAAATAATATAAAAATAACAAGGCGAGTCCAATGTATCGTGTCTTGTTTTAAATTACGCTCTTTTAATCCAGTATCAAACCATCCATGCATGAGGGACATTAGCGATTTGAATTTCATTTTTTTACCATCACAAATGAAAATGAAATCAGTGAGAGTTTTGATATCTTCGCTGAAAATCAAGCATACACATCAGCTTGTTGCTCGGAACATCATATGAAAATACAACTCATACACCACCATAAACTCAGCGTCCTGTCTGCATTACAGCCAGAATACTATAATTTTTTAAGTGTAGCAGATACTAGAAATTTAGTGGCAAATATTTGTCAATATGACAAAAAATTACCAAAACTTAACTAATTTTTTTATGCTGCATGATTATTTATAAGACAAAAACTAAGGATTGGGCTTGTCTTCTGTTCCAGCAATTACCTCACCAATTGACTTTTCATTGAATACTATATTAAAAAAGCCAACCCCCACTCCCGCAACCCAACGCCAGGTAGTTTCCAGATTTGACGGTGGAGAAATATTATCCAAGCGTTCGATTTCTTCTTGGCTAGGGTGCAATTCACGCAAAGAGTTCACGTAAGTAGCCATTGTTTCGGCGACTTTAGGCGTCATTTCAGTTTGTTCATATAAATAACTGAGAAATCGTTTTGCCATACTTAAGCGTGTGGCATAGAGCTCATCATCTTTTATCTTGATACGCTCTAAATGTAAAATATAATCATCAAGGAGATATCTAGGCCCAGTAACCACATTGATTTTGTTTAAAACCTCAAGCACTTCTTTTTTATCAGTACGGTCTACACTCTTATAAAACTTTGCTTGCATCTCATCTAATCGCTCTTTATAAGTAAACAAATTGAGCTTAGCAAGACGTTCTTGCATTAACTTCTCAACTGTAGCTTGCTTTATTTTTTCTTGTGGGGGCATTTTCATATCCAAGCCAGACGCATGAAAAACCATACAGATAAACAACGCATGGGTAATTGCTTTAAGCGCATAATCTAAATTTCCTTGTAAGGGCCTGGACTCCCCCTCAGATACAGCCTGTAAGATGGCTATTTTTTTTGCGTCTTCGTCTGAATAATCATTATTTAACCATTCAAAAATCAAAAAATTTATGGTGTCCTCTGCCCCCACCAGCGCATATTTCTGGGTAACAAAATCGATCCACTCCAAAAAAAGGAGATATTTTCCCTCGCGCAGAGCTTTAATGTATTCAGAACTTGATGCAAGCATGACGATCCTTGACTGCTTTTTTTGAATATTATCCTATACTTAAAAAACATAAACATGCAAATGGTGCACGCTATGAAAAAGAAGTGGTATGTAACTATTGCAGTATCTCTTTTACCCTTTAATTTAGCTCTCGCAAACTCTTCAAATTGCGATTTAACGCAATTTCGTTGGGAATGTGATTTGCCGGTGCAAGTTACTCCCAAGCCCGGAGCTACTTCACTCGTGTATTGTGGTGACTCTTATGGCTACATCACCAAACAGGAGTATGACATACTCGCTCGCTATCAACGCGCCAATGTGAATATGGTTTTAGATATTAATGGTGAGTACATAGACAGTCCTTGTATCGGCGCCCAAAGATAGTACAATAGCCTACAATTATGTCTCTCTTGTGGGACATATCGTAGTCTGGGTGTGCAGTAGAGCCTGGGCTTTCTGATTTTTTAGCATTCCCAGGGTTCGCAACGCCGCACCCAGGCTACAAGTAGATTAATGAGATGATCATTGAACTCGATGGTATTCCTATAGAAATATCAAGAAAAAAAATTAAAAACATGAACTTACGCATTTATCCACCAGATGGTGCTGTTAAGGTAAGTGTCCCTTTGCGTTTTAGTGAGCAACTTATAAGACAAAGTCTTGCATCTAAAAGTGCATGGATTCATCAACAAAGAGAGCGCATCCGTAGTCGCTCTGTTGCCGAAGAATGTACATTTGCCACCGGAACCACTGTACCATTCCAGGGGAAGAAATACTTATTAATCATTGAAGAGCATCATGGCCCAGCACAAATTAAACTCCATGATGAGCTGATGTACTGTTATACCCAACCGCACAGTTCTCCTGCGCAAATACAAACCATTATTGAGCGCTGGTATAAGCAACAAATGCAAATATTATTACCCAATCTCATTCAGCATTGGGAAACTATTATTGGCGTCAAAGTCGCCGACTGGGGAATAAGAAAAATGAAAACGCGCTGGGGTTCATGCAATACGAAAGCAGCACGTATTTGGTTAAATCTCAACCTCGCAAAAAAAACACCCATTTGTTTGGAGTATGTTCTTGTTCATGAATTGATTCATCTGCTAGAAGCAAGTCATAATAAACGCTTTTATGAACTAATGAGCAAATTCATGCCACAATGGCGTGAATATGAGTATCAACTTGAAGGTCGGATGCTTTGATTGATTCAGAACAACTTATTCATAACCTTTGTACCCAAGGGTTTTATATTATTGACGGCTTTCTTGAGCCAAGCCAATGCCAATCATTGCGTGCCACTGCCCAAGAGTTGTATGAATTAGGACTGTTTCGAGGGGCTAAAATCGGCCTTAAATTGGATTCACATAAAAATGATATCATCCGCGCTGATGAAATTCTTTGGCTGGATGAACATGAGACGAATCCATCGATACAAGTCTTTTTAAAACAAATGCAACATTTAGCACATCTCTTCAATCAGTCACTCTTTTTAGGTCTATATGAATTTGAAACCCATTTTGCAGCATATCAGCCGGGCACTTATTATAAAAAGCACGTAGATCAATTTGCAGCACAAAAGACACGAAAAATTTCATGCGTATATTATTTAAACAAAAACTGGAAGGCTGAATATGGTGGTGAGTTAAAGCTCTACACTACGGATGGTCAATTGATTGAGAATGTTTTGCCCCTCGAGAATCGGTTCATCTGTTTTAATAGTGAATTACCACATGAGGTTTGTGTAACTCATCAACCGCGATACAGTATTACTGGTTGGATGAAAACTCGTTCTCACTTTTTAGTGAACAAGCATGAGTTCTCCAATTCATAAATAGATTAGTAATTAAACAATCGTATCCCTGCTCGCGAAACAACCTGATTATTGTGTATAATGGCATTTTTATTTTCACTTAACCTCTATGCATGCCTTAGACATTAAACAGTTATATAAAACCTATGCGAATGGTGTACAAGCATTAAAGGGTATTGATTTAACTATAAACACAGGCGATTTTTTTGCTTTATTGGGCGCGAACGGCGCGGGAAAATCAACTACCATTGGTTTAATTACTACACTACTTAATAAGACATCCGGCAGTATTAGTATCCATGGATATGATTTAGAAAAAGAACCAGAGAAAGCCAAATCGTGTTTAGGACTTGTGCCCCAAGAAATAAATCTTAATATTTTTGAAACTTGTACACAAACTCTTCTAAATCAAGCGGGTTACTATGGGATTTCAAGAAAAAGTGCGCTGCCACGCGTTGAATCCCTCCTACAGCAGCTAGGCCTGTGGGAGAAAAGAAATTCTATAGCACGCCATTTATCTGGTGGGATGAAACGTCGATTGATGATCGCCAGAGCTTTAGTTCATCAACCTAAGGTATTGATTCTTGATGAGCCTACAGCTGGTGTCGACATAGAAATCCGACACAGTATGTGGGAGTTTCTTACCCGAACTAATGCGGAAGGAACGACCATTATTCTCACGACGCATTATCTGGAAGAAGCAGAACAGCTGTGTAAAAGCATCGCCATCATTGATAAAGGGGAAATTATAAAAAACACGTCCATGAAAGCCTTGCTACAAACACTGCATCATCAAACTTTTATTTTCAACACAGAAAACCGCATCGATACTTTACCCGATTTATACCCCTTTAAACCCTCTCTGGTTGATAGCAATACAATCGAACTCCGGGTAGATAACAATCTGAACTTAAACGATGCATTTGCGCTGCTCACCAAAAATGGAATAAAAATTCATAGCATGCGCAATAAAACCAATCGCTTGGAAGAACTCTTTTTGGATCTGATAAAAAATGGCCATTAAACAACAGATTATCGCACTATATACTTTAGTACGTCGCGAATTAGTGCGTATGTTTCGCATTGCGACTCAAGTTTTTTTACCGCCAGTAATTACAACGACCCTCTATTTTCTCATTTTCGGCAGTTTAATTGGCCCTCGTATCGGCTCAATTCAAGGAGTCAGCTATCCAACGTTCATTGCACCTGGATTGATTATGATGTCTGTCATCGTGAACTCCTATGGCAATGTCTCCTCCTCGCTTTATAGTGTTCGTTTTCAAAAAAGTATTGATGAAATGCTCGTCAGTCCAATGCATAACAGTCTCCTGCTTCTTGGTTACGTTTTAGGAGGCGTGTTTAGAGGGTTAATCGTTGCTGCATTAGTCTATATTATTGCTAGTTTTTTCTTAACTATTGAGTTAGGCCATTTGCCGATGACATTATTGGTTGTATTACTGGTATCCGCAGTGTTTTCTCTGGCAGGTTTTACCAATGCGATGGTTGCCAGAAACTTTGATGATATTATGATTATTCCAACCTTCATACTCACACCACTTACCTATTTAGGGGGAGTATTTTACAGTATCAATATGCTTCCTGAATTCTGGCAAAAGGTATCTTGGCTCAATCCCATTTTATACATGGTTAATGCGCTTAGAAGTGCCATGATTGGTCAAAGTGAGGTTAATACAACTTTAGCGATGGGAATTATCGTATTAATGCTGGCATTACTTACCTTCCTCAATATGATTTTATTAAAAAAAGGGGTAGGGTTTCGCGAATAACCACGTTTAAGACGCGCTGATACTTCATCGATAGTGTGACCTATGTGGCCCGTACTAGCGCAGCATAACGGGAATTTTGTCTTAATCCCGGATTACGACTGTGTCGAATCCGGGCTACACTTCTTAATCTGCATTGTCAAAAACGCTTAGACTGTCCCTGGAATCTGACAAATTATGGAAATATCGGCAATTGTAGCAGCTTGAGCCGCCTGTGTTGCCGTAGTGGTTGAGGTTCCGGTTACTTGAGCTGTAGCCACATAGGATACACTGTCAGCCCCGCCCCCAGCATCATTGGTAACCGTCTTCCCTGCTCCAGTTGTGACTGTTGTTACATCAACAACCGTTTTGACTTCTCCTTCTTTAGGGAATGGAGCGTTATCAATCCGATCTGCAGTAACACGAACACTTGCACCTGGTCGAAGATATTCATTTTTTGCTAAAACCAGACCATCAAGAACCTGAATATAGGTCATTTTAGGAGAGGCGACATAGACACGTACATCCGTTCCCAGTATCGCCAGTGATAAAATTGGCGTTTTAAGCGACTCTTTAATCTTTTCCGGAGTTTTGATTTCTACCTTACCTTTACTCAATTCTGCCTTAATTTGTACAGACTCCTTAGGAGCATAAGCCAGAATTTTATAGTTTGAATTTGAGCCTATATTAACGAGCGCACCATTGGAATATTGAAGGTTCGCTCCAGCATCATCACCAGTAATCACCTCATCACCAGGCTCCAAAGCAGAGCCTCGAGTAAGTGTACGCTCAGCCCCATTATGATGTGCTACCACCTTTTTTTGGGTGGATAAAACAGTAGCGGCAGATTGAGCGAATACCTGACCGGCTAACATAAGTAACCCTGTAACTATTATTTTTTTCATATATATTCCCGTACACTTTTTTCATTAAAAATAATTATGAGCACCTTGCATGTCATTTATGCTGGTGCATATAAACTCCATCCCAATGTTCAGGAGGAGGAGTTTCCATGAATGCTTTAATGCGTTCATGGTACATCTGATATAAATAAACATTAGGAAATTTGGTTTTTAGCGCAGTAAATTTTTTTTCTGCTGACGACCAATTCTGTGCAGAGTACTCATCCAAAGCCCTATGGTATTCTTCCAACTCAGTTAAAACCTCTTCCGAAACCTCACCAACCGCACCCAAAGGTTGGTAGATAATCAAACCGCTTTTTCTTCCTTTCACTGTAATTTTATCAATCACTCTCCAGACAAAGTGGTCTTGTCCTGCACGTGTTCCATCACTCACTAAAATAGTTACCTGATAAAATTTGGTTAAATCTTGCAATCGAGAAGCAAGATTCACTGTATCGCCAATAACAGTATACGCACGTCGAAACTCTGAGCCCATGTCGCCAACATTCATCATTCCTGTTGCTAACCCAATGCCAATATTCACTTTGGGTAAGTCTTTTTCCTGCATTGTTACATTAATTTCCGGTAATTGCTTTGCTATCGTTAATGCACAAACAATAGCATGAGATGCATGCTCTTCATCATGTATAGGTGCTCCCCAAAATGCAACAATCATATCGCCTACATATTTATCAATAGTTCCTCTAAAACTAAAAATGATTTCTGTAATCGGCGTAAAAAAGGTATTCAATAAACGTTTCACTGCGGATGCATCCAAAGTCTCGCTGACTCCGGTGAAATTACGTATGTCACTAAATAGAACCGTCATATTACGTTCTTGCCCTTCCATACTGTATTGATCAGGAGACTCAATGAGCTCTTTTACATAGTCCTCGGGAACGTATTGGCCAAACAACTGATTTATTTTCCTTTTTTGTCTTCTTTCAATAATAAATAAATAAGCATAATTCGTTATGGTGATGAGCACGATTAAGGTGAGCATTAATGCGATAGGAATATATACACTTTTTGCCACAAATAGATATATCGATAAAACTCGAATGGCGATGATACACATTACTGCAAAGATCAACATTCTGGAAACACTCAAGAAGGAGATTAAAAAAGTAAAAACCAATCCAAGCAGTACTAAATACACTCGTCCTGTATTAGTATTCCAATCAAATTCTGATACTAATTGCTGCCCAACAATGCCTTGAACCATATTCCCTACCATCTCCACGCCAGGAAACAATTGTGCAACAGGAGATTGGTGCAGGTCAGCTAAAAGAATGATTGTTGAACCAATAATAGCAATTGCGCCCTGTAATTCGTCCGCATTAATTTTGCCGCGTATAATATCCGTTGCAGAATAATAATTTTGTGCACCAATTTGTCCCCAAAATGGAATCAAAATTTGCCCATGCGAATTGGTAGGGATAAAGACATTCCCCATTTGAATGCCATACAATTGCTGTCCATGAGTTTTCAGTGAAATATGCTGCGCCATCAAATAATTCATGGCCGTTGCAAAGGCTAATGTTGGATATAACTTGTTATCGTAACTGGCTAACATAAGTCCATGTCGTATCGTTCCATCCAGATCGGGAACATTTGTCACGGCCCCTGCTTGGGTTGATGCATTCAAAAATAAGGGTAAACAGCCGTTGTATCCAGAAAATTGATAGAGAGGGAGATGGGCTCTGCATAACTGCTTGCCTTCAGGATTAGTTAGAGGCAAAGGTAACACTCCTTTCCTGATTTGCTTGTCATTATGAAACAAAAAACCTAACACCACATTATGATCCATCAATGCTTGAGCCAAAATACGATCATTATCCACTTTAGGAGCAATTTGCTCGAGTAGATTAGGTAACTGTTTTTGCTCCGGAGACAATTGCAAGATGAGTTTATTCAATTCATTTTTTAGGCCTATCGCGTAATTTACCTCTGCTTCAGCCATCACAATATCTGTTGCAATCGTAACAACTCCGTTTTGCTTTAGTTTATTAATTAAATCAGCCATCTTATCCCTGGGCCAAGGCCAGCGCCCTTCTTGTTGCACTGATTTATCATCAATATCAATAATAACAACTCGAGGAATTGTTTGATGAGGACGCCAATTTAATTGAACAACTTGATCATATGTTCGATAGTCCAATTGAGTAATAAATGAACTGAGAAGAGGAATTTGAATTACATCTGCCAAAAAAATAAGAGACACCCAGAAAAAACCTAAAAGGATTTGTGTCCATTTAGATTTCATTGCTTTCGGTGAAAAGTAATGTTCCTTCTTCACTAGATATCGTCCTTAAATACACTTAGCAACAACTCTGGATTAGCTCCTAGCTAAATTGATATTCTAACGCGGCCAAAGTTTGATAACTCTGGAAAACTCCACCAGCATTATAATATTTTTCTTCAATACGAATGGTTGCATTTTTATAGGTTAATGCGATACCTCCACCTACACGGAAACCACTTTTATCCATATTCAATTGAGGAAGAGAACCATTAATGTCACTTGCAGGATTTACAAGTGGTCGACTATTTGAAAACTGGGCTACCTGAATTAATCCGCCACTAAGAAAAGGCATCACCGTGGGCTTAATATAATAACCTAATTCAATATTTTCCAAAATTAAAGTTGCTTTATTCGTTAGTGGGTCAATCACTTGAAATGTATCAGAAGCTGGGAAAAAATAATTATATCGTCCTGTATCAATTTGGCTGTACAACACGCCAGCATTAGCTCGCATCTGCCACTGTTTCCAGGTTTTTCTATAAATCGCATTAAAGCTGACAAACCAGTTGTCATTATTATTCGTTGCTTGAGCAATTAATGGCGCAGGCTCTGTCGCAATTTCGGTTAAGGTAATAAACTTATTAAATCCATAGCCCGCGGACAAATCAGCATAAATCTCTGGGGTAAAAATTTTAAATAAATGACCAAAAATCGTATTGTTATGTATGGTCTGCTCTGAAGTCGTTACAACGCCTGGATTCAGTAAAAACTGGGAGTTAAGTTCGGTATCAATTCCAAAATAATAAATCCCTGCCATCATTGTCTGGCCTAAGGAAATATGATCTGCTCCTGCAGAATATAGATTTGAGTGTCCACGATATCGGTTAAAATTTGTACCTGAAGTCGAATCAAAATTAAAATCAGTATATCCATAAAGAAATTCTGGCGTTATTTTTCTAAGAAACTCTGAGCTATTTGCATGATTGATTGCGCCATCTTTTGATAAAGCATTTGCACTGAAACTGGATCCACTACATAGCAACAAAACCGATAACATTAAAGACTGAATTTTCATCACATCTAAATTCCTTTTTAGAGAAGGTATTAACTTTGGGGTTATAATCATAAACTTAAAACATAAAGTGACACAAGTACAGAGATATAGAGATATAAAGAGAAAAAAACATTATCTCTTTATTAGAAAAACCGTTATGGCTTACGATTAAATCCTAAAGCGCGTAAACGATCATCAATTGAAGGGTGTGTTCCAAAAGCACTGCTTAAAGACTTCACTGGATCAATGTCGGAAGGATCAAAAAGATAAGATGCCTGCCTTACTTGTTCATGAGGGGTATTACCGTATTCTTGCGTGTAATGTTCCGCATTTTGATTATGATCCGCACTAATTTTGAGTAGCGCCCGCGCTAAAGGCTCATTGTCACGCATTAACTCCACACAGCCAGCATCAGCCATATATTCACGTGTTCGGCTTAAGAATAAAGTTAACAGAACAGTAACTAAAGGCAAGACATAGCGAAGAACGACAATAACCATTAACAAACGGTTATCTTCACGTCTGTCATTTCGTTTAAATAGTGCAGAATAGAACAGAATATCCACTACAATCAAAAGAATATTACTTAAAACCGCCACCATTAATGTTAATTTAATATCATAATGACGGATGTGGCTTAATTCATGAGCCATCACAGCTTGCAATTCTGCCCTGTCTAGCTTTTCCATTAAACCTCGAGTAATTGCGACCATTGCTGATTTTTCGCTGTACCCACTTGCAAAAGCATTCATATAATCTGCTTCGATAATAAAAACTTTGGGCATATACTGCAAACCCGAGGCGACCTTCATTTCCTCTACTACGTTATATAATTGTTGCTCTTGTAAATTCTGGGCTGTTTTGGGGGTAATCTCATGATATTCCGTGCCTAATAACATAATTCGATCGTACAATGCATACGTTATCAATAACGACACCACCGCAAAGCCAATCATAAGAATGGTCGCATAAGGAACAACTTTCAGCTGAATCAAAGCGAGGAAGCATTGCCCAAGTGTAATTTGCGGATAAGTCGCATGCAAAATAAATACATCGGCAACGAGGCCTACAGCAAAATAAATCGCAATAAAGAAAGCAATGACTGCTTGCGTCTTGCGTTTATTTAGCTGTATTTGCTCGCGCCAATTACCGACGCTGCCGTGATACGCATCAAGCCCCATATTCTAAACTCAAAATTTTACGGTATAATCTTCTTTTGCTTGAATTTGCTCTTCAGGAAGTCCCCAATAAACAAAATCTTTATCTAAAGCCGAAGCAAATAAAGATACCACCATAGATTCAAAGAACGATTTCTTTTTGGCATTATAACGCTCGATACCATCGTTATAAGCTTGCTTAGAATACGCTAATTTATTTTCGGTATTGACAATTTCTTCCTGCAATTGCATCACATTTTGACTTGCTTTCAAATCAGGGTATCGTTCAAACACCACATTAAGTCCAGATGCAATCTGAGAAATTTGATTCTCTGCAGCAATACGCGCTTCTTCATTTCCCGCAGCTTTAGCTGCTTGAGCCTGGTTACGTAACGCGACTACATCTTTTAATGTAGTTTGCTCGTAATCCATATATTTTTTTACAGCTTCAATCAACGATTCAAATACTTTAAAACGACGATCCAATTGAATATCGATTTGTTTTTTGTCGTTATTAATCGCTTCAATTAAATGAATTAAGGTATTGTAAATACCAATAGCCCATAAAAATACAAGGACTACTATAATGAGAAGAACAATAAAAAAAGTACCCATTTTTTTTCCTATGCAAAATTTCCTACAATTTAGTTATAGATCGAAAATAGTAAAAAGAACAGTGGGACTGCTTAGGATTTTTTTTGTGAACAGGTTTAAAGGTATAACTGATGAATAAAAGTAATGTTGGATGGTGTATCCATTTTGCAGCTTATTATTTGTGTTGGATAGTCTGTTTCTATTTCGCCGCACAAAATAATGTATATCTTGGGCCAATCATTGGTCTTCTGATCATTGCTGTACAAATCTTCTGGCAATCAATTAATCGATTACCCTATTTAAATGCGCTATTGTTTGCACTTCTTATTGGATTTATTGGTGCGGTTACGGATACGATTTGGTTGCATCAAAATTATATTTATTTTAAAGCAAATCCCTTTAGTTCCTATTTTACAGCACCATGGATGATTTGTATTTGGTTAAGTTTTGGACTAAACCTAATTATTCTTAATGAGAAATTCACTCGTTACTATTTCATTTGGTTTTTACTGATCCTTTTTTTGATGCCTTTTGCTTATAAAATTGGCGCTGCGTGCAATATCGTGGTGATTGAACAAAGTTATCCGTTTTATCTTGCTGTGGGCATTACCTGGGCATTACTCTTACCAATCAGCTTGTATGCATATAATTATTTAATCAAAATTAATCGTGTTGATGTGGGTTCTGTTACAAAACCCACATCATCCCGAGCGTAACGAGGGAGTGCCACTTTTTTTTGCACAGCGCATAAATTGCCCCCAACCTGCGCCTGCTAAATTGTAGCCTGCCCTGCATCTACCAAGTTCATGCGTACGCTCCAAAAATTCCATTATGAAGCCCAATTAATATGCATCTTATCTAGGGTATTTCTACTTCAGCGCAGTGTTACACGCTGGGCTTTCAGTCTAGCCTACGCTTATTTGCTTTTTTGACAACGATTATCTAACACATACAGGGATGACATGAGGTAATAAAAATCATCAGGCATTTAAAATAGGCTTCAAAAATTGTCCTGTATAAGAGTGCTCACATTCAGCAACCTGCTCTGGCGTACCAGTTGCCACAATACGCCCGCCTTTACTGCCACCCTCTGGCCCCAAATCAATAATCCAATCTGCTGTTTTAATCACATCCAAATTATGTTCAATAATCACAATGGTATTGCCTTGTTCTCGTAAACGAAATAATACAGCCAATAACTGTTTGGTATCATGAAAATGTAGTCCCGTTGTTGGCTCATCGAGAATATATAAAGTGCGCCCTGTATCTCGTTTTGACAGTTCGCGAGATAATTTGATTCTCTGCGCCTCTCCACCAGAAAGGGTAGTCGCACTTTGTCCTAATTTGATATAAGACAAACCAACATCCATCAATGTTTGACATTTTCTAGCCAATGCCGGAATCGCCGCAAAAAAATGACTCGCATCTTCAACTGTCATTTCTAAAACTTCGTGAATATTTTTACCTTTGTATTGAATATCAAGAGTTTCTCGATTGTAGCGCTTGCCTTTACATACATCACAGGACACATAAATATCAGGCAAGAAGTGCATTTCAACTTTAATCAGTCCATCACCCTGGCACGCTTCACAACGTCCCCCACGCACATTAAAGCTGAAACGCCCAGGCTGATAACCTCGTGCTCGCGACTCAGGAGTTGCTGCAAATAACTCGCGAATATGAGTAAATATGCCAGTATATGTCGCTGGATTAGAACGCGGAGTCCTCCCAATCGGACTCTGATCAATATCAATCACCTTATCGCATAAATCTAAACCGGCTATCTCTTTAACCGAACCCGGAGTAAATAAGCTTGCTCTATTTAACAGATTTGCGGCACTCGGATATAAAGTGTCATTAATCAAACTTGATTTACCCGACCCCGAAACCCCAGTAATGCAAGTAAGTAACCCTAAAGGAATACTGACATCGACATCACATAAATTGTTGCAAACAACCCCTTTTAAATGAATCATTTTTTCAGGGTTAGCCGCCAAGCGAAGCTCAGGAATAGCGATGGATTGTTTTCCGGATAGGTATTGGCCAGTCAATGATGCAGGCGATTGCATAATTTCTTGGGGTGTCCCGCGAGCAACAATTTGCCCACCATGCACTCCAGCACCAGGGCCAATGTCCAAAACAAAATCCGCACTGCGAATTGCATCTTCATCATGCTCCACCACGATAACCGTATTTCCTAGATTTCTTAAGTGCATCAAGGTTTTTAATAAGCGATCATTATCCCTTTGATGTAACCCAATGGAGGGTTCATCTAAAATATACATTACTCCCACCAATCCTGAACCAATTTGACTGGCTAAACGAATACGTTGGGCTTCCCCACCAGATAACGTTTCAGCGCTGCGCGTTAATGAAAGATAATCCAGACCTACATTAACCAAAAACCCCAGCCGCTCCACAATTTCTTTATTAATTTTTGCTGCAATCTCGCCTTTATAACCTGTCAAACGCAAATTTTTAAAAAACACATAGGCTTTTTCAATCGAATAGGCGGTCACTTCAGGTAAATTTTTATCATCAACAAACACATGCCGTGCTTCTTCACGTAACCTCGCACCCTGGCAACTCTGACATGGACGAGAGGATAAATATTTAGCAAGCTCCTCGCGTATCATTCCGGAATCGGATTCACGATAACGTCTTTGCATGTTTGGAATAATTCCTTCAAACGCATGCCGTTTAACCATATACCCACCATTAGGTCTATGATAATGAAAATCGATCACGTCACGCCCGCCATATAAAACAATTTCCCGTACTTCTGCAGGCAAATCACAAAATGCCGTTTGGGTATCAAAACCATAGTGTTGTGCAAGTGACTCAAGCATTGAGAAATAATAAGTCGTTTTTTTATCCCAACCGCGAATGGCGCCTTCAGCCAAACTGGCTGTTTGGTCATGAACAACACGTTCCGGATCAAAAAACTGATCCACCCCCAGCCCATCGCAGGAGGGACAAGCACCAACTGGATTATTAAATGAAAAAAGCCTGGGTTCTAATTCACTAAGACTGTATCCACATTCAGGGCATGCAAATTTGGAGGAAAAAACCAGCTCAGCAAACTGATTATCCATAGAAGCTACTATTGCGAGGCCCTCTGCCAAATTCAAAGCATTTTCAAATGACTCGCTTAAGCGTTGCGCAATATCAGGCCTGACTTTAAAGCGGTCTACTACGACTTCAATCGTATGCTTTGTACGTAGACCCAGTTTAGGCGGGGAGTCCAACTCATATAACTCTCCATCAATACGAGCACGCACATAACCTTGAGCTTGTAATTGTTGTAAAAGCTGGACCTGCTCTCCTTTACGCTCACGCACAACCGGAGCCAAAATCATGACTTTACTGTCCGTAGGTAAAGCCAATACTTGATCCACCATTTGGCTAATCGTTTGCGCATGCAAATTGACATGATGCGTAGGACAACGAGGCTCCCCCACACGTGCGTAGAGTAGTCGCAAATAATCATAAATTTCAGTAATAGTCCCCACTGTGGAGCGAGGATTATGTGACGTTGCCTTCTGCTCAATAGAAATTGCCGGCGATAAACCTTCTATCGAATCAACATCAGGCTTTTCCATCATTGATAAAAATTGTCGTGCATAAGCAGATAGCGATTCAACATAACGACGCTGCCCCTCCGCATACAACGTATCAAAAGCCAAGGAGGATTTTCCAGAACCGGATAAGCCCGTAATTACAATTAATTGATCGCGCGGTAAATCCAGGTCAAGATTTTTAAGATTGTGGGTTCTTGCACCACGTATGGTGATAGTATGCATAAAAATTCGATAGTTTGGTTTAAGACAGATTAGTTATGGTTCGCTAAATTGCGGCTACAGAACCTATGATTATACGCAAAAAAAATAGAGCGTATAGATCAAACAAGTACTCTTAGGGTCTGTGGACAACTCTGCTAGTGCTCTAAAATCACACCATTTTGGCGCAGTCTTGCAAATTGTCAACAACCCTTAATAATCGCTCAAAGTAATTTTTTATTTTAGCACATTTTTTGCACTGAAAACCAAAATTATTAGATACAGTTCCTAAATTACAGATTATACTTAAACGAAAAATTTAAGTGCTTCTTTTTAAATAAAAAGGATTTTATTATGAAGTCTCTTTGCCAAAAGACTTTGATATGGTTCATATTATTTCTCTGCCCATTGAGTCTTTATGCACAAGATGATGCAGAAGTTTGTCAATGGGTAAAAAAAATTCTCTTAAATACTTTGTCTATAGATTACAACTATAAGGCCGATGATGATTCAGAGTTGCGTAAAAATTACACTAAAGATGGCTGGAATGCTCTGTCTGATTTTCTAGGCAATTATATTAATGTTGTCAGGGAACAACAGCTTACACTTCATCCTGTATTTACTATAGAACCATTTGTTACTGCAAAAGGGATTGCTTTAAAAGAAATCCATTATTGGCGCGTTAATGAAGTGGTTTCAATTCCCGAATTAAAGCTTACAATTGCTTTTTCCCTGCTCGTTATTGAAGCGAATCCAACACCCAATGGACATTTCCTTATTCAAAGCATGGATATGATTAAGAAGGATAATTCATGAATATCTTGACCCGCTTTAAATTCTTTCTCTGGAAATTTGGTCATTTCAATGTGCCGTTGATTGGTCATTTAAAACCCCGACTAATCAAACTTACTGATACGGAAATCATTGTTTGTCTGCCTTTAAGGCGACGCAGTCGCAATCATTTAAATTCTATGTATTTTGGTGCACTGAGTGTTGGTGCTGATTTAGCGGGAGGTCTACATAGTTTTTATCATGCCAACCAAAAACAAGTGGACGCCTCTATTGTTTTTAAAGCCTTTCATGCACAATTCTTACGTCGCCCGGAGTCTGATGTCTATTTTGTTTGTCTTGACGGAGCCAAAGTCGAAGCGATGTTAGATGAGTCTCAAAAAACCGGCGAACGTGTGACTCAACCTATCGAGATCAAAGCCTATACAGATTATCCTGCCCTCACTGAATTGGTTGCAGAGTTTATTTTGGAATTATCAGTAAAAATACGCACTTAATCCTACTGTAAGTATGATGTTTACAAAAGTTATCACTATTTTATCGATAAATACAGTCGAAAATATTGTCAAATTGAGGTATTATTAGTACCGACTAAGTAGTGCCAATAAAACCTCATGAATTCATTAGGCTACTGTAAATGATATTTGAAGAATATATAAAATTATTAGAGTCATTTAAGCACAACCAGATCTCAAAAATACTGGAGCAAATTGACACTAAGGTTTTTGACCTTCTCTACAGCAAGCATGTTAGCCCGCAAATAATTCCTTATTTCCCTCATTACGAACTGTGTTTGATGTCGGACGCAACCAAATTGGAAGCCGGCAAATTATACATAAGAGAAAAAAATGGAAAAATAGCCTATTCAGTGATTACCCCCAAGAATGAAGAGGTCAAGGATGTTATTTTAGAAGATCTCGATGCACCAATCCCCTTCACATACAGCATTGGCTTAATACCCGACGACATACCCCCAGAAAAAGGCTCATTTTATGCGCGTATAACGGATGTGGGTCTTGAATACACTGTTCTTGATCCCAAAGGAAAATTGATAAAGGCAGTAATAAAAAAAGAAGAATTAAACATTAATTTACGCCCAGATTTTGCGCCTAAAGACCTTGAACCCTTTATGCCTGAAATTCTTAGTATTACTTCAAAAAGGCATCATACCTTTCCTTTTTCATCCAAGACATTACTATTTCCTTTTAAATACAAAATTGGCTTAATGCCCGACAAAATCATCCCCCCCAAAGGTTCATTTTATGCCCGTATAACGAGTGAAGGTCTCGAGTATACTGCGCTTGATCCCAAAGGAGTAGTGGTAACAGATGTAATAAAAAAAGAAGAATTATCTCTTAATTTACAGCCAGGCTTTGCTCCTAAAGACCTTGAACCTTTTATGCCCCAAATTCTTAGCATTACGTCAAAAAGGAATCATACTCTTCCTTTTACACTCGATGCGTTTAGAGCGCGGGTATTGTCAGCGGCGTCAAGAAAAGGTGATGCTAAGTGGGCCCCTTTTACCAATTATGAGCTTGATCCAGATAATATTTCCCAAATCAAAAAACTAATCAATGCACTTTATTATGCACGCCTTACTTTTTTAGATTTAGAGCATATCGATGTCAGAAACGCCAAACGAAGTTATTCTGATCTGCAATCGCTCTACAGCAAAACAATAAATCTGGCTTACGAAGCAAGCTATCTGCTGACACATCTAGACGTTGATTTAAGAGACATGTTTAATGAAGAACTGGCTCTTATTTTACCTGTATTAAATCAAGTCCAGACTTTTGCAGCAAACCACGACAAAGAACAACAGGCGATAGTAAAAGCACTCGAACCCATGCCACTGGCTTTCCAAGTAGGGGAAATAGCAGGAATCGCTGCCGATCAAATGCGGCCTATTAGTGGTGATATAGATTATAATTTTCTTACCCAGTTTAGTATGGTTTTACCAAGTTATATTGGTAAATTAACTAAATACATAGAACAATTTTCTTCAGACATTAAAAAATCAGAACCCAAGCTTAACCAAAAAAAGCTAGCCGAGCTCCAAAAAGCAGCACTAAGCCTATTGAATGAGATAGAAAATTTAAAAGGAAACCGTGTTATGGTTTCGCTTAAATTTTTAAATTATATCCATATAATTAGTAACATCATTACCTTATCCATGAGTACTTTAGAACAAATTGGAGAGCTTAGTGAATCATCTCAAGATCTAATCCGCAATAAATTAGAACAACTCAAGTATGAGGTTTTACCTACTTTATTTGGTTTGGCCGATAAAATTGAAGATAACGCCATGCTTAAGCCTGGCACGTTGTCTGTTCCTTTAATGGAAAAAATCAAAACCTTGTACAAAGCAATACTTTATCTACCTAAAAAAGTAATTGATTTTAAAACGAAAGGAGCAGATCTACTCGAGATAGAAGATCCGCACTTTATCGAATTAAGATTGGAAATGACTTATAAAAGGATCGATAAGAACAATAAAGAATTATATAAAATTGAAAAAGCAAAAGACGCATGCAAACAATTTTTTGCAATATTAAAGAGTGAGCGTTATAAAAACCTGCGTCTGTATCAACTTCCTCCAACAGTAAAAAAAGCGCTTATAACCCGCTATAAGCTTATTAAGCCTTATATGGCTCAGCTTGACATTGATTTCAATGAATTGGTGATCTCGGGATTGACTGGGCCTGCAAAAGAGGGCTGGTATTCTTTTATGGGAAAGCCCATACGCTGGATAAAAAAACAGCTGCCCGCAGACCATATCAGTTTTGTTTTAGCAAAAGAAGAAGCCTTAAATAATTTAATTACTAAAAATGAGAACAGCAAACTTTTTCATATTAAATTAAATAAAGACATTATTGATTCAGTGTACAAAAAAGCAAATTTGGTTTTATTCCCCTATAGTGAAAAAACGAATGTATATTCTGTTGATGAATCAATACCACTACAAATTGAGCAAGAGAAAGATAAAAAAGCCAGACTCACAAAATCAGCATTCCAAGAAATCCAAAATGCTTATTTGAATTTTGTCCAAATAATAAAAGAACAGATAGAAGCAAAACCCGAGCTCTATGCAAAAAATTTGGATCTAAGCGCGCTTGAAGCCCCAGCAAAAGAAAAGTGCCGTCTGTTATTTAATGTATTTCAACCTTATTTAGGTTCTATTACACCTACTGAATTTAAAGATTCTGCAAAAAGTTTTGAACTCTATTTATCGAACTTTTTTGCCAACAAACCGACCACAAATATCCCAGCTAAAGAGCTTTTTTTAGATCTAGATAAAAATGTCCAAAACTTTTTTGATCAACTCAATTTTGAGTGGTTCGATAAAAATGAGTTTCAGAAAGTTCTGACTGCATATACTCGCTTTTCTGAAATCGTAAAAAAACAGATTGAAACAAAGCCACAGCTTTATGGTAGTAACTTGTTGTTAACTGGTTTTGATGAGGATGCAAAAAAACAATGCCGCGAGTTATTTCCAGTTTTTCAACCTTATTTTAAATTTGCAATACCTCCTGAGCTTAAAGATTCCGCGCAAAATTTCGAAAAATATTTGACTGCATTCCTTGCAAATAAGCCAATAGAAATATTAGAAGCCCCACCAGTATCTTTGTTTTTAAAACTGGACAAACATACTCAGGAGTTCTTTGCCAAATGGAAAGATAAAAGCCTAACTTATTATGATTTTGCACATGCTAGATTTCTTGATGAAAAAGAGTCAGAAGCTCTAAAAATCAAACGTAAAGAAGATGCAACACTGCATTTTAGGACGATAGACGGCGATAAATTGCTGCTCAATCATGGACAATTAACAGCAGATCAAGCTCTTGAACTCCGCGAGTGGTATAAAAATAAGCGGAATAAGTTCCTAGTTGTAAAAAATGCATATTCTCAATTTCTCAAATTGCTCTATGAAGAAATAAAAAAGAACCCTAAAATTCAAGGAAATATATCGCACTTAAGTTATTTGAGCCCAGAAGTTAAAGCTCAGTTTCGTAATTTATATAGTATTTTCCAACCCTACTTAATTGGTTCCATACCTCCGGAACAGAAAGCAAAGGCTCTGCATTTTGATAAATATTTGGTTGCCAGCTTATCAAACGAAACTCTATTTAGAAAGAAAGCCCCGCCAATTCAAACGCTCATGCGTTTTAGAGGCTGCTTTCGGGATACTTTTATTCGCGTCTCAACTGAATGGAATCGAAGAACCGAGCGATTTTCTAACTTAACCAAGAAAAAATTTACTCGTGAAAATAATAAAACCGTGCTCAAACCCACTCCCAAAACAGGCCGAGAGCACTACGTTATCCCTAATACCGATTTTTCCAAATACATCCATGACTTCAAACAATCCTTATTTGAAGTCACCAAGCTATTTAATCATGCAATGCAAGATGCATTAACTCCTAATGCATTAAGAAAGCCTAAAATGATGGACCTATCACCCACAGCAATGTTGAGTGATGGTGTGCAAATTATATTCCCTCCATCGGCAGTACCATTTCCCGAAATGGAGGATAATAATCAGAGATTAGCTCAAAGCAAACAAGTCTGTGCATTAAAGGATATCTTTAACAGTTTGTTCCATTTGGAAGGGATTGTTCTTAAGTTAGAGGATTTAAATAATCAAAGCATTAAAAGTAGATATGTATACCATTTACTGCAAGCTTATGGACATCTTAATGAAATCATCAAGGCTGCACAGCGTTTGGCTGCTGATCCACATTTAGGATTTATAGCTCGTGATTTACTTAATAAAGCACAAAATCTTTACGCCACCCTCCAGGAACATTCTGATGCATATCAAGTTTCCCCCGAACAAGTTCCTTACGGACCAGATAAAGTACAATTCAACTCACTTTGGTATGTCCTTAATACCTTTTATATTAGCCCTAAGCATATTAGAGCCTTAAAAAATACGAACTACATGACAACCGAAGAGCTAAATGAATTGCATCTTCGCGCCAAAAAAGCAACTTTAATTATAGAAAATTTGATTAACAGTTCTGACTCTTATTTTAAATTGTTCCTGCAAACACCCAATATGATTTACCTTTACCAGGAACTCACTGCAAAACTCACTGAATTTACCAGTACGTCTCATGATGCGATACTGGACAATCTCGGGAAGATGCAATCGACAGTATTTACCCCGATGCTTCTAGAGGCAGATCGCTGGGAAAACAGGTTAGGACTCGCCCCAGGCATTTTATCCGGCCCATTACGACAAATAACGAATGAATTTTTTAAAGGGCTATTGCATCCTCTGGATTTGAAGTCGAAAACACGCATAGGATTAATTTGCGACAAGGAACCATTAGAAAAAAGAATTGCGCTGACTAAAAAACAAATCAGCAGAGCCCAAAAATATGCCAAAAAAATAGATAAAGACCACGAAGATATTGAAAATCTATATCAATGGTATCTCGAAATGACAACACCTATAGACCTTCTTGATATCACTGCTCCGCAAAAACCCAAAGTCCCATTAAATATAGCAAAAGAACAATTATGCGCTGCTTATAAAAAAGCACTTCCCAAGTTAGCAAAACTAAAAAAAGATAAAAAAGTAGAAATTGCCAGCAGTCAATACCCTGAAGATCATAAGCTGGATCAGCTATGTAATTCTGGACTTAAAGCTTATGACCCTCATTTTACTGAAATCGAGGCGTTAATCGTTGCAAGCCATCATTATTACCTGGGTTTAAAAGCAACACAGCAAATGCGGTTAAATACTGCAGAAGAACGCTTAGTTTATCTCATGAACTTAGCGCCAATCCAAAAAGAAGAGAAAACAGCTTTTGTCGAGCAGTATACAACCGAATCATTCGACAAACATTGTGCAGTCATGTGCAATCGCCATATAGGTTTAGAATATATTGATGAGGAATATAGGGGTGCGCTTAAAGCGTATTTACTCACTCTTAGAAATAACATAATTGCTAAAGCAAAAACATCTAAGGATATTGATCGAAGTATCAAAAAATTGTTGGAAATAGAAATCAGTAAATTTGAGAAAAAATTCTACGTTCAATATTATCAGCTTGATGCAATACGGGATGCTTTGACGCAATTTAAAATTTATTTCAGCTATTCTAGAACGGCTATCGCCAATCAAAGTTCAATATCTGAAAATAATAATACTTTAAATCCAAAATCAGATCTTATTGTTTTATTAGAAAAAATTGCTAAAAATCCAGCCTTGGAAATTTCAGAGCGTTTGGCAGAAATAAAAAAGAAAGTCGATGAACCTCTAACTAATTTCTCAGGAATTATTCTAGCAACACATCCGCAAGTAGAGACCTTTAGTTTTGCTTACTTAAAAATGTGTTTTTTATCATTGCTTGAGGCATTGAATTTGTATACTCCTACTCGACAAAAGCTTCATGATAATCTTAATGACGCCGTTCACAACCCGCCTGAAATCAGTGTACTCACGAAGCGCTTTGGCCTATTTGCTGCAACAAAAACAGCTAAAGATGCAGAACCCAAACGATATGATGCCCCAGCTATGCCAGCCATCAGCTCTACTGCTCCATAATTATCTCAATTCAAAAGCCACCACCAGATTAGCCCAAAGACTCCTCTTCATCTAGATGCTCAGCAGCAGCTATTTTCGTATGATCTGCAGCTAACAACAAATACATTGATGGAACAACAAAAAGAGTAAATAAGGTCCCAATAGAAATCCCCATTGCAATGACTAAACCAATATTATAACGACTCTCCGCTCCCGCTCCTGTAGCAACAATTAAGGGTATAACCCCTAAAACCATAGCCGCAGTAGTCATCAAAATAGGACGCAAGCGAATTGCAGCAGCTGCTTTTATGGCATCTAATTTCTTTTGCCCCTCTGCCTGCAAATCATTAGCAAATTGCACAATCAAAATACCATGTTTGCTAATAAGGCCAATCAATGTAACCAAACCAACCTCGCTATAGATATTTAGCGTCGCGCCGCCAATGCCTAAACTGATAAAAATCATAGCCCCACAAATCGACATGGGGACACTAATCAAAACAATAAGCGGGTCGCGGAAGCTTTCAAACAAAGCGGCCAATGACAAAAAGATAATAATTAAAGCAAAGAAAAAAGTAACGATAAGGTTAGCACCTTCCTGGATATATTGACGTGATTGGGCAGCATAATCGATGTAATAACCTTGAGGCAGAACCTGCTTGGCAATCTTAGCAAAAGTATCCAAGGCTTTTCCCATAGATATGCCCGGATAGGCAACGGCAGAAATTGTAGCGGAATTAAGCTGTTGAAAATGGTTTAATGATTCAGGCACAATCTGTCTTTGTAAACTAGCAACTGTGGAAAGGGGTATTGAAGCGCCAGAAGATGTCTTGATGTAATAATTCAATATTTGATCCGTGTTTAAACGTGTTTCCCTTTTTACTTGTGGAATAACCTGATAAGAACGACCAACAAAATTAAAATAGTTGATATAACCCTCACTTAAAGCAGAGCCAAACACATTCCCAAGATCTTGCATGGTCAAACCAAACTGAGATATTTTATCGCGATCTAAATTAACTCTTGTCTGCAATTGGTCGATTTTGAGGTCGGGATTAATATAAGCATAAATACCTGACTCATAAGCCTTGTCCAAAATTCGCTGTAGCACGATGTTTAATTTGTCGAACGTTTCTGTCGTAGTAATAACAAATTGAATGGGCAATCCACTTCCCCCTCCAGGCAATGAAGGTAACTGAAACGCTGCCACTTTCGCTCCGGCAATCTTATCAAGTTCATTTTGCACTAAGGGTTGTAAATCATTCGATGTACGTTTGCGTTCATCCCAGGGTTTTAAGACCATACCAATAATCGATGTATTCAGGCCTTGATAACCATCAACTTGGAAAATGTGATCCGTTTCCGGGAATTTTTTAAAAATGTCATTCACTGCATTTGCATAAAGTTGAGTTTGAGCTAGGGAAGCGTTCGCTGGTGCAGTCACCTGAGCAATGACAATCCCCAAATCTTCTTGAGGAGCTAACTCGTTCTCCGAAGTAATAAAAAGAAAATAATTACTGCACAAAATAATGATTGCAAAGAAAATGACGACTGACAGATGATTAAATGTTGCAGACAAAACTCGTGCATAAGATTTCTCGAGCTTTGCAAACAAATTATCAACATAAGTCATAAAACGCCCTTTAACGCCCCCATCCCCCATTTTTAGGAATTTCGAACACATCATAGGAGATAAAGTTAATGCAATTACCGCCGAAACAGTAACAGCACCTGCGAGTGAAAAAGCAAACTCGGTAAATAATGCTCCAGTTAACCCCCCCATAAATCCAATAGGTAAATAAACCGCAATTAAAACTACCGTAATTGCAATAATGGGATTTGCTAGTTCACGCGCTCCTAATAAAGCAGCTTTCAAGCGTGTTTGCCCTTCCTCTATATGGCGTTGTATGTTCTCAACAACAATAATGGCATCATCGACTACCAGTCCAATAGCAAGTACCAAAGCCAACAAGGTAAGCAAGTTAATTGAATACCCCAAAATAAGCATAATCCAAAATGCCCCGATCAAGGATAAGGGAATAGCAACAAGTGGAATAACAACGGAGCGAATTGATCCAAGGAAAATAAAAATAACACCGGTTACAATTAAAAATGCTTCTAATAAAGAAAAAATCACTTCATATATAGAAGAGTGAACGAATAAACTGGCATCATATACAATGTTTCCTGATAGTCCTTGAGGGAATTGTTCCTGGATGCTTGGAAATATTTTTCTAATCTCATTAATTACCGTCAACAGGTTTGCCGAAGGCGCAACAACAATTCCTATATAAACTGCTGTTCGTCCATCAAAACTCACCGATGAATTATAATTTTGCGCACCTAAATCTACAGTGGCCACGTCTTCTAAACGAATAATCGCTCCATTTTGAGCTTTAATAACCATTTTCCTGAATTGGTTGACATTAGTTAGATCCGTACCGGCAGTAAGATTTTGAATAAACATTTGTCCATCAGTACGACCTACTGCGGAAATAAAATTATTATTCGCAAGAGCAGTTCCTACCTCTGCTGCCGTAATTCCATATCCAGCCAGTTTCACCGGATCCAACCAGGCACGTAAGGCAAATGTTTGATTTCCTAGAATTTGGGCATTCTGCACCCCATTAACAGCCTGTAACTTGGGCTGCACTACCCGAATTAAATAATCTGTAATTTTGTTAATCGGCAATTCATCGCTATAAAAACCAATGTACATGGAGTCAATTGTTTGTCCAACCGAAACCGTGATGACTGGTTGCAGCGCGTCTTTGGGAAGTTGATTCAATACCGCGTTTACTTTAGTAGTAATATCGGACAATGCTTTCAATGGATCATAATTTAAAAGAAGATTTACAGTAATCGTACTGGTGCTAGGCGCACTGACAGAGGTCATATAATCAATCCCATTAGCTTGGGCAATGGAATTCTCTAATGGCGTAGTAATAAAACCAGCAATAACATCAGGGTCTGCCCCCGTATAAGTGGTCGTTACAGTGACAATGGCATTTTCTGTAAATGGATATTGCATTACCGGTAAAGAACCAATAGAACGTAGGCCCATTGCTAAAAGCAACAAGCTAATCACTGTAGCAAGCACAGGTCTTTTAATAAAAATATCGGTAAACCGCATTTATCTAATCCTTAGATTATTCTTTATCTAACTACTCACTTCATAATGCATCTGAGTCTGGGCTACTATCTCCCGACTATTTTTGGCGATGCGTCATTACTTGGCTGTATTTTATTATTAATAAGAACATGGCTACCATTCTTAAGTTTCAATTGACCACTGGTTACTACAATATCCCCCTCATGCAAGCCTTGTAGGATAGCAATTTGATCGCCCCGGGTCTCTCCAACCTTAACAAAAATCTGTTTGACCACAAGAACTGGCTTATTATCTTTATCTTTTTGGCCACTGTCTTTAACTAAAAAGACAATATCGCCATAGGGGTTAAAACTAATGGCTGATTGCGGTAAAGTCAGAAAACTTTGCTTCGCCCCGGTTTCAACTTCAACTTGAGTAAACATACCTGGTTTCAATTGATAATCAGGGTTAGGGATAGTAGCCTCTACCTGCACATTACGAGTAGCACTATCGACAATAGGTTCTATGGTAGTAATTTTTCCCAAAAATACTTTCTTGGGGAAAGTATTGGTAACAACCTTCACCGTTTGCCCGAGCTCTAACTGAGCCAAATCTTGCTGCGGCAAATAAAAATCAGCATAAAGAGGATCCAATGCCTGTAAGGTCGAGACCGTGTCTGCTACATTAAGATATTGCCCTGGGTTGGTATTGTTAATACCCAATTGCCCATCAAAAGGCGCGCGAATTGTCTTTTTTTCAACAGTTGCGGCTTGCTGTGCCACTTGAGCCTGTAAATTTTTGAGATTCCACTCATCGGTATCGACTACTTGCCTACTCACTGCACGCACAGCATATTGCGCCTTGTCACGATTATAAGTAATTTTTGCTAATTCAACCTGTGCTTGTAATGAATGTAATTGTCCCAGCTCCGCATCTGCATTTAATTGCACCAAAACAGTGCCTTTTTTAACAATAGATCCTGGAGTAAAATAGATTGTTTGTACCATGCCTGCCAGTTCTGTTGTGACATTCACACCAAGACGTGCACGCATGCTGCCTACCGCTTTAAGCGTAGGTTGCCACAAGGAACTCTCAACTTTCATCGTAGACACCGTTACTGCAGGCGACTTATTCTGAAGAAAATATTGTTGCATCATGTAGTTACCAAAGGCCTTCCAACCAAAAATCAGACCAAACAAAAGGCCAACCGCAACCAACATAATAATCATCTGTTTTTTCAAAAATATCTCTTTCATCATAGACACTCTTTGACACACCAAGGTTTATGCCACCAGCCCCCACCTAACGCTTGGAATAATGCGGCTGTATCACTGTAACGCGTAGCTTGTGCCTGAATACGGCTAATTCGAGCCTGTTGGTACTGCTGTTGCGCGTTTAATAAATTTATATAATTCACGCCCCCCAAATGATACTGCTTTAGCGTGAGATTTAAAGAAGCGCGAGCCGCGCTTTCAGCATTTATTTGCGCTTGCAGGGTGCGGGCATCGACTTCCAAGCCCCTTAAAACATCTGCTACGTTCTGAAAAGCTTGCAATACAGTTTGCCTGTACTGAGCCGCAGATTGCTGATATGCCGCAATTGCAGCGCGTCGTTGCGCCAGTAAAGCGCCCCCACGAAATAAGGGTTGTAATACCTGGTTACTTACGGACCATACATTATTTTTTGCGATATAGAGTCCCGAATAGGTGGTACCAAGCCATCCTTCATTAGCACTGAGCGTAAATTGCGGAAATAAATTGGCGGTTGCTACTCCAACTTGAGCACAAGCCTGATGAAGCGATGCTTCAGATGCGCGCACATCCGGACGTTGGCGAACAAGATTCGAGGGCAAACTCACAGGTATCTCAATGGGTAGTTTTAAGCGGTCTAAATCAATCACCGGTAAAGGTGCATCTGGAAAAGTACCTACAAGTGCAGATAACGAATGTCTCGCTTGTGATAAACTTTTCTGTAATGGGGGTAATGTTGCTTTAGTTTGCTCAAGCAGGGTTTGTTGCGTCAGTATATTTTCTTTTGAAACAGCCCCCAAACGAAATTGTTTATTTAAAATATCGAGCACCCCTTGCTCTGTCTTAATCAGATCAAGCGTTGCATTAATTTGTGCTTGGTATGACGCCACAGCCACTGAAGTGGTAACAATATTAGCAGTCAGGGTCAGATAAGCTGCAATGACTTGAAATTGTTGATAATCAACCTGAGCACGTAATGCTTCGATTTGACGGCGTGCACCGCCAAAAACATCCAAGGTATAGGATAAATTAAATGAGGTATAATAGATGGTAAATGTGGCACTTTCATTTGGGATCCCTATTTGTGCACCTGAATAACGTTGCGTTTGCATCGAATCAGTCACATCGATTGAAGGCCACATCGAATTGCCAATTTGTTCCTTTAAGTTTTCCTGAGCTTGACGTAAAGCAGCAGATGCTGCAGCTAAATTGGGACTATTGGCTAAGCCCGTACGAATTAACTGATTAATTTCAGGAGATTGATAGAGCTCCCACCACAATATAGGAATGTCCTTATTCGTGATATAAGTTTGTGCTTGCCCACCTGCGCCGGAAGTACTTACAGTTTTTTTAGGTAATGGTTTTTCGGTATATCTTTCAACATTGGGTGGAGTAGGTGAATGAAAATTAGGGCCAACCTTACAAGAGGTTTGCAGAACGGTGCTCAGCAAAACGAAGCTCAATACTCTTAGATGTTGTTTCAGCTCACACACTAACTACAATCCTTTGCAAATCATTTAATGAATTGGGTTAATTTATCATGGATTGCTAAGGGTTGACAGTTTTAGTCGTTGTTAGATGCTTTGCAAATGCATTCTATTTGAATAATAAATGTCCATATAATATAATGATTGTCGATTATTTTCCATCCAGCAAACTTCGAGTAGTTAATTGAAGTACTGAAGGAATTAAATATGCTCGCGGTAAAAATTACAGGAATGGGGAGTTATTTACCCAGAAATAAAGTTTTGTCTTCAGAACTAGACATACAACTTAACTTGCCCCAAGGAAGTGTACAAAAAAAATCCGGCTTGATTTCACGTCACTTTGCCTCGCCTGCTGAAACAACTTCCTATATGGGCGCACAAGCTGCATTGATTGCAGTACAGCAGGCTGATATTCAATTAACAGAGATCGATGCCATCATCAGTGCTTGTGGGGTGAGTGAACAAGCAATTCCTTGTACCGCTGCGTTAATTCAAAAACAATTAGGACTAGAGCAATCAGGAACCTCTTGTTTTGACATAAACAGTACATGCCTTAGCTTCATTAATGCCTTAGATGTTGCCTCATATCTCATTGAAGGCGGCCGATTTAAACGCATTCTTATTGTATCCAGTGACATCGCCTCCGCAGGATTAAATTGGCGTGATATGGAAACATGCACCATTTTTGGTGATGGCGCTGCAGCATGTATTCTTGAAAAAAGTGATGGAACAAATCGAATTTTATCAGCACATCATGAAACACACAGCATTGGCTCCACTTTTTGCCAAATTGAAGCAGGTGGTACACGTCTACCTCCGAAGAATCCTCTAAAGAATTTAGAGCAAGGCCTATTTTATATGGACGGTAAAAAAGTATTTAAATTAGCCTCTAAATTAGTAGACAATCTTATGGAAAATCTTTTACGCAAAGCCAATCTTACTCTGGATGATATTGATTGGTTTGTCCCTCATCAGGCAAGTTTGCTGGCGATGCACCATGTGCAAAAACGATTGAACATTCCCACTGAAAAATTCATTACAATTTATCCAAACCATGGAAATCAAATTGCGGCATCGATTCCCACTGCATTATGTTCTTTAGTTGACAGCCAGCAATTACGCCGTGGACAATTAGTATTATTACTAGGTACAGGTGCAGGTTTGGCTACTGGTGGCATAATTATGGAGTATTAATGATGGTGTCTGTTGTTACTGGGGCAACGGGGTGTCTGGGGCTGAGCTTAACGCAGCGGTTAGTCGCAAATGGCCATGAAGTCATCGCGTTGGGGCGTAATGAACAGCTTGGCAAAATGATTACCCAAGCCGGCGCACGATTTATAGCAGTTGATTTACACGAGAAAGAACGATTAAAAAAAATAGCACGCGATGCCCAAACCATTTTTCATTGCGCAGCGCTTTCAAGTCCTTGGGGACGATATAAAGATTTTTATAATGCCAATGTACTTGGTACACAACATATCATTGAGGCAACACCGCCAAATACACGCTTAATTCATGTTTCATCACCAAGTATTTATTTTAATTTCACCGAACAACATAATATTAAGGAAGATGCGGTATTACCTATAAAACCTGCTAATTATTATGTAAAAACCAAATTGCTCGCTGAATCCCTGATTGATAAAGCCCATCATGAACGCGGCCTTAATGTGATCACTATACGTCCACGCGCTATCTTTGGTCCTCATGATCGCGCTATTTTACCGCGGATACTCCAGAATGAAAAAAACGGCGTTCTAGCTATTATTGGTACTGGGCAAAATATAATCGACATTACTTATGTCGAAAATGTAGTAGAAAGCTTGCTTCTCGCAGCCCAAGCTGATCAACAGTTTTGTGGTAAGAAATACAACATAACCAATGCTGAGCCCAAAGCATTAATCACGATTCTTTCTGAACTCTTTAGAACATTACAAAAGCCTTTTAAACCCAAATTTATCCCCTACTCACTTGCAAAAATGTATGCTGCGTCTCTGGAAAAACTTTATAGCCTTTCATTGACTGACAAAGAACCGCGTTTGACTCGCTACAGTGCAGCAGTTTTATGCATGGGACAAACTTTAAATATTGAAGCAGCGCAAAAAGATTTGTGTTATCAACCCAAAATCAGTATTAATCAAGGTATAGAGCGTTTTGCGATGTGGTATCAAAGAACATGATAGAGTATCAATTATTCGAAGCTGGTCATTGTAAACACTGTGAACGCATGACCCTAAAAAAAGGGCGTTGGCGGCAATGCGAATACCCAGCACTTTGTGCTTTAATCAAACACCCAACCCAAGGATATATTCTCTTTGATACAGGTTATAGCAGTCGCTTCTACACTTTAACGCAAAAATTTCCTTACTCCATCTATAGACGCTTAACTCCTGTGACGTTAAAAAAATCGCTTAAAGAACAATTAACAGAAAAAAACATTCGAGCCTCTGAGATCAAGAGTATTGTGATTTCTCATTTCCATGCTGATCACATTGGTGGTTTAAACGATTTTCCTAATGCACAATTCTTCTGTCACGCCGAAGCAATAAACGACATCCGTGATAAAACAGGAATCAAAGCATTGATACAGGGTTTTTTACCCGGACTACTCCCCAAAGATTTTTATGAACGCTTGGTTGTGTTAAAAAATGAAGTAGTCCTGGGACCTAACCTATTTCCATTTACAACTGGATTTGATCTTTTTAATGACGAACAACTTATTGCTATTCCTTTACCAGGACACGCGAAGGGACAAATCGGTCTGTATTTTAAAACATCCCAGGAAACCTTCTTAGTTGCAGACAGTTGTTGGCATCAAGAAACCTTTAAGGAATCCATTTTACCAAGTGAGTTCACCTACTTAATTCATGATAATAAAGAGGCGTACCAGCAAACCATCAACAATCTACACCAGCTTTTTAAAAACAATAAAGAGATCGATATTATTCCCTCACATTGTCAACACATCCGTGCTCGTCTTGTGGAGGGGCAACGATGATACTGAGGTTGCTTTATTATTATTTTAAAACACATTTGCTTCATAAACGCTTCAAAACCCGTGAGCAATTATCCGCATACCAAGAAAAAAGATTTAAAAAGTTAGCCAAAACAACCTTGTCCAAATCGCCTTTTTATCAACCTTATTTAGATAAACCCCTAAATGAATGGCCAATTATCAACAAAAAAATCATGATGCAGCATTTTGATGATATCAATACGGCAAATATAAAAAAGGATCATGCATTGAAATTGGCATTAACAGCAGAAAACACGCGCGATTTTTCTGCTTTAATTAATGACATCGCGGTTGGGTTGTCTTCCGGAACGTCAGGAAATCGCGGTTTATTTCTAGCCAATGCAAAAGAACGCGATGCCTGGGCGGGTATTTTATTGGCTAAAGCATTACCCCATGGATTAAAGCGAAATGAGCGTATTGCATTTTTCCTCAGAGCAAATAGTAGACTCTATACAACCCTAAGTAAAAGTAAAAAAATTCAATTCCATTTTTTTGATTTACTGGAGCATTTCGAAACCCATATAAGCCGTTTGAATACCATGCAGCCTACTATTTTATCTGCACCAACCTCTGTGTTGCTGGCTTTGGCTAAAGAAAAACATCGCTTATCAATTATGCCTAAAAAAATATTTGCGGTTGCGGAAGTTATAGAACAACGTGATGAGGCGATTATAAGCAAAGCTTTTAATTGTCAGGTGGCACAAGTTTATCAATGCACTGAAGGCTTTTTAGCAATTAGCGATAAAGAAAATAACCGTTTGTTAATGAATGAAGAGTATTTAATTATTGAAAAAGAATGGCTGGATGAAAAACGATTTGTTCCGATTATTACCGACCTGTTGCGCGCAACGCAACCAATAATCCGCTATCGTTTAGATGATGTCTTAATTGAAGAACCATCATCTGGGGTGTTTACACAATTGGCGGGAATTGAGGGGCGCATAGGTGATATTTGTTATGCAACCCAAAACAATGAAGTGTTTCCCATTTTTGCTGACTTAATTCGCCAAAAAATGGCATCATTCCCTTTTGAGTTTGATGACTATACCATACAACAACACGCTTTAAATCAGTTTACCATTCAAATCACTCCCGATTTACCAGAAAAAGAAGCCTTAATTTCTCATTTAAATGAGTTATTTCACGCCCAAAATTTCGATATCCCTTTATGGCAATGGCAACCGTACATTAAAAAGGAAATAGGAACAAAAAACCGCAGAATCCAAGCATTGCCGGGAATCTCATCATAAAAATCAGGCATTCACTAGAAATGGAAGAAATAAAATGAACGATTCAAACTCTTCGTCGAACATCGTCATGCCGTTTGGCAAATTGAGCAAATACTCCCCATAGCATTTGCTATAGGGAGCATAGAGCAAATTATCTTGATGCTCTTTGAATGTCTTTACCAACTGTAGAGACATCTTTTCCAAAACCATGGACTGTCCCACAGGAACTTAATATTGCCAGTGTTGTGAAACAAATACTAACCATAAGTACTTTTTTTAGAATATTCATAACTACCCCTCTCTTTTTATTTTTAAAATTGCTCTTTACATAGATTATTCTAGACCAAATTCTTGTAAAGTTAGAAATATTAGGATGCAGTATCTTAATGTATTTTCTAAAAAAAATTGATACAGTACTCAATTCACGCATAAAAAGGATATAAATTTTGCGCTCGTTCTTTGTAATTTGTGTTTTAATGACGCCAGCATTAACGGGCTGCTCCCTTTTCGGGGAAGTCCATACGAATACAGAACCACTTAATGCGGCCGATTTAGCAGCAAAACACATTTACAAGCTTCCTAAAAAAAACAATGCAGCGCAGCATTTTAAACGGTTTAACGATCCGCAATTAAATCAACTCGTTTCTGTTGCTCTCGTAGATGCACCTAATATGCATAGCGCTAAAGCACGAGTTAAACGCGCTCAGCATCTTGCCAAAATTGCCTCTTCATCACTTTGGCCATTTTTAGACTCCAGCGGTTATTTAGAAAAAGCATACTTTCCAATACGTGGTACAGTACCTCCCCCGTTCAATTCAATCAAAATTGATCAGGCGAAGATTGCCGATATTGGCTTAAAGTTTAATTATGAGCTGGATTTTTGGGGCAAAAACAGAGAAAACTTAGCAAGCAAAGTAAGTGAAACCTTTGCTGCACAGATGGATTTGGCAGAAACACAACTCGTTTTGAGTGCTGCAGTGGCTACAACTTATTTCGATATTCAAAATAATATGATCCAACAACGTTTAGCCAAAGAAAATGTGCGCTTACTTAAACAGCTTGCGGATATTATCATTGCCCGAGAAAAGCAAGGCATCGAATCCAATATTCCAGTAAAAACAGCATTAGCTAATTCCCAAGCAGCCATATTATCCATAGAGGATTACAAACGTGCAGAACTGCAGTCACGGCATCAATTGGCTGTATTAATGGGCAAAAACCCTCTGAACACACAAATTGATACAGCGACTTTTGTTTATAACAAGAGACAGCTTATGTTACCTGCAGTAATCCCTGCAAATATACTCGCGCAAAGACCTGATATTGCCTCTGCCCGTGCTCTAGCTGAAGCAGCAGCACATCAAGTGAAGGTTGCTAAAACAGCTTTTTTTCCCAATATTAATCTAAAAGGTTTGCTAAGCTTGCAAAGCTTTTACTTTACTAAAGCTTTTAATATATGGCTGCAAAACGATAACGCTTCGGCAGCGTTTGATTTACCTATTTTTGATGCGGGCGCACGCAGAGCAAACCTAGGGGTAAATTACACGCAATATGAACTTTCAGTGAACCAATATAATCAAACTATTTTAAATTCATTGCAGCAAGTCAGTGATCAATTATCGGCGTTAAAAACACTTGATGCTCAAATTAATGCGCAAAACCAAGCATTAAATAATACAGCATCCAATTACAAACTATTTCAATCACGGTATACTCAAGGGATTATTGACTACACCCAACTTATTGAAATAAAACAATTATTAATCCAACAAAAAGCTGCTTTGTACAACTTACAAACGCGTCAAAAACAAGCTTTTGTGGCCTTATTAGCAGCCTTAGGTGGAGAGCTTTAAACGATGACAGAAAAAAACGAAACTGAAGCCAAGTCTCAAAAAAATGGTGGTCCCTCACCTGAAACCTTGCATAAACGTAAAACCGCGATGCTCATTCTTGGTGGTATTTTTTTATTTGTCGCCGTGTTGTGGTTTCTCTATTGGCTGATTTGGGGACGATTCGAACGCTACACTGACGATGCCTATGTCAGCGGGAATATGGTACAGCTTATGCCGCAAATCCCCGGGACTGTAATTGAAATCAAAACCGATGACACTCAATTAGTAAAAGAAGGGCAAGTCATCATTAAATTGGACCCTACTGATTATGCGGTGGCGCTCCAACGAGCAAAAGCAGATCTAGCGCAAACGGTACGCCAGGTACGCCAATACTTTGAAAATGCGGCTGAGTCCAAACAAAATGTGATTGTAAATAAAGCAAATCTAGTTAAGGCACAACTCGATTTTAAACGACGTGAAGGACTATCTGGCAACCGTGCGGTATCCCGTGAGGAGATGCAACATTATAAAACAGCGCTTGAAGCTGCACAGGCAACTTATGATTTATCATTACACCAACTGGATGCAGCCTTGGCAATAGTTGAAAACTCACATCTCTATACACACCCACTTGTTGAGGCTGCAAAAGCAAATTTGAAAACAGCTTATCTGAATTTCCAAAGAACAACCATTGCAGCACCAGTCACTGGCTTTATAGCCAAAAGGAATGTACACCCAGGCCAGCAAGTGTCCATGAGTTCGGCCATGTTAGCGATTGTTCCATTAGATGATACTTGGGTTGATGCAAATTACAAAGAATCGGAATTAGATGATATCCGCATTGGCCAACCAGTTACACTCTCTGCTGATGCTTATCCAGGAATGGCCTATCACGGTAAAGTTGTGGGTTTAAATGCCGGAACAGGTGCGGCGTTTTCCTTGCTGCCGCCCCAAAATGCAACTGGGAACTGGATTAAAATCGTACAAAGACTTCCTGTACGCATTAGTCTCAATCCCGATGAGTTAGAAAAAATTCCGTTACAACTTGGATTGTCCATGCGTGTAACCATTGATGTGAGTAATTTAGATGGGTATCGGATGCCCCAAACGGCAGAGCCTAAATTTAATTATCAAACAAGGATTTTTGAACAACAACTTGCAGAGGTAGAATCGCTTATTAATGAAATTTTACATGCGAACTCATCTGATATGTACTTGCCAAGGACAAAAGCATAATGGCTGAGCTCGCCCCACTCACTGGCAGTAGATTGGCATTAATGACGATTTCTTTGTCATTGGCGATTTTTATGAATGTTCTTGATGTATCCATTGCGAACGTGGCCATTCCAACCATTGCTGGCGATTTGGGGGTTAGTCCTGATAATGGAACTTGGGTTATTACCTCTTTTGCAGTAAGTCAGGCGATTATGCTCCCCCTGACAGGATGGCTGGCCAAACGCTTTGGTGAGGTTCGTTTATTCCTGTTCTCTACCACCTTATTTACCATAACCTCCGTGCTATGCGGATTGTCGGCAAATTTAGAGATGCTGATTTTTTTCCGTGTGCTTCAAGGGGCTGTTTCTGGGCCGATGATTCCTTTATCACAAAGTATTCTTCTCGCCAACTACCCTCCTGAGAAAAGAGGGCTGGCAACTGGAATATGGGCCATGACTGCCGTTGTAGGTCCCATATTTGGTCCAATTATGGGTGGTATAATTACTGATAACTATACCTGGCCTTGGATTTTTTATATTAACGTTCCTGTAGGTATTTTCTCTGTAATATTCACAATGATCACCTTGAGTGGTCGAGAAACACCCATCACCAAATTGCCTATTGATGTTATTGGCTTAGCATTGTTATCAATAGGAATTGGCTGCTTGCAGGTTTTATTAGATAAAGGGAATGATTTAGACTGGTTCAACTCGAATTTCATTGTTACGTTAACAATCATCTCAACAGTCACGCTAAGCTTTTTAATCATTTGGCTTTTAACACAAAGTCATCCAATTATTGATTTATATTTATTTGCTGACCGCAATTTTACTATTGGGACAATCAGTCTGACTTTTGGCTATTTGGTATATTTTGCCACTGTAGTTATTTTTCCTTTATGGCTGCAGACACAAATGGGTTATACCCCAACTTGGGCAGGGCTGGCCGTTGCTCCAGTAGGAATCCTACCTTTCTTCTTAACCCCTATTGTGGGCAACTATATGGGCAAATTTGATTTGCGCATCATTATCAGTCTTGGATTTATTGTCTTTGTAGTGACGTCCTTATGGCAATCTAATTTTTACACTGACGTGGGTTTTATCCAACTGCTTGAGCCTCGATTAGTTCAAGGAATTGGCATTGCTTTTTTCTTTACCCCATTAATCGCCTTAATACTCGCAGATCTCCCCGCGGAACGCTTGGCAAGCGCCTTAGGTCTTGCTAATTTCTTTAGAATTTTGGGCGGAAGTTTTGGAACATCGATCAGTGTTACTTTATGGAATCACAGGGAATCATTTCACCAAAGTCGCCTAGTAGAACAAATAACTGCATACAATCCTTTAGTTCAACAATCATTAGATAAACTCCATTCATTAGGAATATCTGGCCTAAAAGGTTTTGGTGTCATCTACGCCACTGTAATTAATCAGGCATTTATGCTCGCTACTAACGATATATTCAAACTTGCCGCATGGATCTTTATGATCTTACTTGCCATAATTTGGCTTGCAAAACCAACCTATGCTCGCGCGTCTGGAGGTATTGCAGCAGAGTGATTGTTTTATACCCAATACTTCCCTATAATCCGCAGCGGATCTAATAATAATAAAAGGTACGCTGAAATGAAAAAATGGATGATACTGGCAACAACCAGCTTGATGATGATGAATGCGCACGCAGATAATAAATCTTGGTGCGGTTATAAAGATTACTTCCGACTAAGTGATACTTCTCACCCTGGAATCTACGTAGTGAGCGGATTTAACGATGCAGACGTGCTTCTCCACATCGTTGGCCCACGTAGTTTTGAGCTCTTAGACTCATTCCAATGCCGTAGCGGTTATGCCCATGTCACTGTTGCTTATGATTCAGAGAATTGGTGTGTTCTTGATATTAAAGATGGCCCATTAATGAATCATCCATCAGTGAGTGCTTCTTGCAACGGAATTCGTTATATTGATACCGTGTATGATGGCATAGGCACCTACTCTTATACTATTAATCTCGATTAATGTGTAGGCTGGGCTGTTAAGCCCAGCGCTTGCTGAGCTAATTCTTATTATTCAAAATGTCCATTATGAAAAACCATCATGGTAATCTCAACTAACTGGCTTAGCAGTCCAGCCTACGTTTATTGAGATAATAAAATAGGTGCAAAATCAGGAGATCCTTGGCTTCTTCTTCCCCATATCTAAAGACCACCCCCCTCCTAAAGCCTTAATTAACTGAATACTGGCAATTTGACGACGAGTGCGGATATTCACTAAAGCAAGTTCTGACTGTAATGCAATATTTTCAACAACCACCACCTGCAGAAAAGTAACAAGCCCGCCTTTATATCGATACAACTCCTGCTCCCATGCACGCTTTGCCGCGCGCGCCGCAGCCTTTTGACTTTGATACTCCTTATCAAGCTGGCGAATCGCCACCAAATTATCCTCCACTTCCTGAAAGGCGGTTAGCACGGTTTGTCTATAAGTAGCTACCGTTTCAAAATATTGAGCTTTGGCCTGATTTAATAACCCTCGCAGTCGCCCTCCATCAAAAATAGTTACTTCTGCTATGGGTTGCGCTAAGGTTAATAAACTCAGAGGGCCAAGCGACCAAAAAAGACTGGGTTTGGAAATAAGATTTGCTAAGCTCCTGCTTTGAAAACCTCCACTTCCAGTTAAATCAATCACGGGGAAAAATGCAGCGCGCGCTACACCAATATTTGCATTTGCAGCCAGAACCTGAGATTCAGCGGCAACTATATCAGGTCGTCTATCTAAAATAGTTGAAGGAAGATTAGGAGCTATTGCCAGAAAAATCTTAGGTGATTTTGCAGGAGCCAATGAAAAATTACTAGGTATTTCTCCAACTAATACGGCAATCGCATGTTCTAGCTGCGCTCGTTGTAATCGCATGTCAGCGGCCATCGTTTTGGCATTTTCAAGCTGAGTTTCAGCTTCGTCCACATCAGAGATGGGGGCTGCGCCGCCTTGATAACGTTTTTTCGTTAAATAAAGTGCTTTTTGATAAGCCACAACAGTTATGTCTAAAATGCGTTGTGCCTCATCACTTCCCCTTAAGGCAAAATAATTATTCGCAAGTGATGCTTGTAAACTCAAGCGAATTGATGCCATATCGGCAACGCTTGCCTTGGCTTTGCTTTCACTGACAATGACGGAATTACGAATACTTCCCCAAGCGTCAAGCTCGTAAGAAAGAAAACCACCCAACAAAAATTGGTTATAGACTGGGGTCGTTGGCGGGTTTGCAACAGTTTGTGAGTTTTGTTGTCTATCCGCGTTGAATAATCCCTGAGCGGTAGGGAAAAAATACGAACGCGCGACTTGCACCAATGAAATCGACTCCTGAAAATGGGCATAAGCTAATTTCAAGTCTTGGTTGGCAACACTCAACTGTTTTTCCAAATCATTTAACACGGGATCATGAAAAGCCAACCACCAAGCATCTGGAGCAATGACTTTTGGTGTTGATTTAATTTTTACCCATTGTCCTGGTTCCTTAAAATGCTCAGGAATTGGCATGGCAGGACGATGATAGTGTGGTGCCAAAGAACAACCCACCAAAGCAAAAACAAGTATTCCGACAGCAAACAACTTATTCATGAAACAACTCGCACGGTTTCGCCGCTCATAATAGAATCAGGAGGATTAATCACGATTCGCTCGCCCGGTGATACCCCTGTAGCAAGTTCAACTTTTGAACCAAAATCACGCTGCACAGTAACCGATTTCAAGACAATCTTATTGTCTTTGCCAAGCACTGCTACTTGCAATCCTTGAGCACGAAAAAGCAGGGTATTAACAGGTAAAATTACAGTCTTGGGAGGGATAGGTAAAGTAAACCAAACTTCGGTATAACCACCAGGTAATAGCTCTCCATTTTTATTCTTAGAAACAAATTGGGCGAGCAAAGTCCGCGTCTTAGGATCAATAGCATGTGCGGTTTCAAATAATTTTGCAGGAAAAACTTGTTTAGGATGTTCAGCAAAATGAAGTTTGACTGACATATTGGGTTTAATCCGTGCAGAATAATACTGAGGGATTTTGACGTAAATGCGCAAAGGACTGGTTTGAGCAATACGAAATAAAGGTCGTGCTGTTGAACTGCTTCCTGCGTCAATTAAATCACCGATGTCTGTAGCACGAGCAGTGATAACGCCATCAAAAGGTGCGATAACCTGTTCAAAACCTACTAACTCTTGTAATCGTTGTAAATTAGCTTTCGCTGAAAACATAGCCGCCTCAAGAGCTGCGGCTGAGCTCACTTTTTCATCCGTTTCCTGTTGGGAGACAGATTCCGTTTTTAATAAATTAAGCCATCGTTTTGCGGTAATTTGAGCCAGTTGATTATTGGCAATTGCGGTATTCAAATCAGCCTTAGCCTGACGCTCTTGCGCATCAAGTTCTGGGGTTTCAATGACGGCAAGTAGATCCCCTTTTTTAACACGACTACCAATATCGACATACCATTTTTTTACATAGCCGTTAGTACGGGCAAAAATAGGTGATTCGTGCCAGGCCTGAACATTGCCCGGCAAAATAATTTTATCTACCCCTGCTTCTTGTTTTGCTTCCATGACGCGCACTATAGGAACGGCATCTGCCAGTGTCTCATTCCGTAAGTTTATTGCCGCATAAACGCGAAAAAAAATGATGACTAAAAGAATGAATAAAAAAACAGCAATCGCAATAATAAGTCGTCGATGCGGGTGGTTCTGTAAATGCGACTGAATCGTTTTACGCATGGTCCTTCCTTTGCTTCTTCTTCAATTTGCGTTCATGAATCACATAAAAAACAGAAGGGACAAAAAAGAGTGTGGCTATTGTTGCAAAAGACAACCCTCCAATTACCGCCCGTCCTAAAGGAGCATTCTGTTCACCGCCATCCCCTAGCCCTAATGCCATAGGAAACATACCAATTATCATGGCTAATGCCGTCATCATTACGGGTCTTAAACGTGTATTTCCCGCTTCAAGAGCTGCCTGCATTGGATCATTTTCAATTGCCAGGTGATCTCGAGCAAAACTAATAATAAGAATACTATTCGCCGTTGCAACCCCCATACACATAATTGCTCCCGTTAAAGCAGGAACACTTAATGCAGTATGAGTAAGAAATAACATCCAGGCAATTCCAGCAATAGCTGCGGGCAATGCAGTAATAATAATAAAAGGATCAGTCCAAGATTGAAAGTTAATAACAATTAATAAATAAACTAATAAAATTGAGAATGCTAATCCCCAATACAATCCATGAAATGCATGCTCTTTAGTTTCAATTTGCCCACGAATCACTACAGATGAGCCTTTAGGCACATCTTTTTTTGTGTCGTGAATAATTTGCTTGATATCATTTGCCACTGATCCTAAATCCCTATCTTGTATCGAAGCAAAAATATCAAACACTGGCTGCACATTATAATGTGACTCAACCACAGAGGTCCAAGTACGTCTCAATTTTGCAAAAGAACCTAAAATCTGTGCTTGGCTAGGCGTTGTTAAACTTCCAATGGGAACATTAAGCAAATCGTTTAATGAGGTCATCACATATTGAGGAGCTTGCGTCACAATGGGGTAAGAAACTCCGCTTTTAGGATCCAACCAAAATGTGGGTGTCGTTTGAAAGCTTCCAGACAGTGTAATTAATAAATCCGACGCGACATTAAGTTGTGTAAATCCAAGTTCACTTGCCAAACTACGATCTACATCGACAAAAAACTCAGGATAGTTATTGGCTTGTCTTATGCGTACATCAGTAAGACCAGGAACCCGTTTTAGCTGGCTCATCAACTTATTCGCATAACGCGCATTTTCTTCTTTTTTTAAGCCAATCACCTGGATATTAATGGGCGATGGCAAACCAAAGTTAATAATTTGGTTGACGATATCCGCTGGTAAAAATGCGAACGTTACTTGTGGAAAACGCTCTCTTAACGTAGATCGCAATTGATGCTCATAACCAGAACTTGGACGATGTCCATCGTTTAGAGAAATTAAGATATCGGCATCTTCCGGACCATTTGTTGCTGAATTACTGTACGATAAATTAATTCCACTCACAGGTAGGCCAATATTATCCACAATACTTCCTAGCTCCTTAGGAGGTATCACCTGTCGAATCATTGTATCAATATTATCAACGAGCCGAGCCGTTTCCTCTACTCGTGTCCCTGTTGGCGCACTAATGTGTAGTTTAATTTGCCCTGCATCTACATTAGGAAAAAAATTCGAACCAAGCCATGGCCAAAGCAATAATATTGAGACACCAACAAAAACTAAGAAGCAAGGAATAAAAACTTTAGCATTGTGTAATACCCATGCTAATGCTTCAGAATAACGAGAACGTAATCGTGAAAATTTTTCTTCGAACATCTGATGAAAACGAGCGAATCGGCCTTTATTTTTCTCCTCGGACATCAACTCATGTTTGTGCAGCCAATATTTTGCCAGAGTAGCAACCAGCGTGCGTGACAAAATATACGACATGAGCATAGCAAAAACGACAGCTTCAGCTAAAGGAACAAATAAATATTGAGCAACGCCTCCCAAAAAAAACATCGGTACAAACACAATACAAATGCATAAGGTCGATACAAGTGCTGGTATTGCGATTTGTTTGGCACCATCGAGAATAGCCTGCTCTACTTCTTTGCCTTGCTCCAAATTCCAATTAATGTTCTCTATGGCAACCGTAGCATCATCAACCAAAATACCCACCGCAAGAGCCAAACCACCTAAAGTCATAATATTAATTGTCTCGCCTAAAGCAGAAAGAATAGTAATCGAGGCAATAATCGATAAAGGAATAGACAACGTAATAATCAAGGTGCTCCGCAAACTTCCCAAAAAAAGTAAGATCATCAGCCCTGTTAATGCTGCAGCAATGACTCCCTCAACAATAACCCCATGAATCGCTGCGGTGACAAAAATCGATTGATCCCCAAAATAAGATAAATTAAGTCCTGCAGGAAGCATCTCCTTAACTTTGGGTAATAAAGCCTTAACCCGATGCACAATATCTAAAGTTGATGCATTCCCAGTTTTTTGTATCGACATCATGACCGCACGCTTACCATCTACCCGCACTATGTTCGTTTGCGGTGCGAAACCATCGCGCACATGCGCGACATCGCGAATATATAGGACACGACCAGGGGTTGATTTAACAGGCACATCATTTAATTCAACGGGTGAAAGCGGGCTGCCATTTAATTTCACAATATACTCATACTCACCTATTTTTTGTGTACCTGAGGGTATAATCAGGTTTTGAGCAAGAATTGCCGTATTAATGTCTTGTGCAGATACCCCATAGGTTTGCATTGCTTGTAAATCCAAATCGACCTGTATTTGACGTACTTTCCCCCCATAAGGATAAGGAAGTGCCGCTCCTTGTACGGTTGCAAGTTGCGTACGTAGAAAGTTATTGCCCAAATCATTTAACCTTTGCTCAGGAATGGTCGCACTCGATAGCACAAGTTGTAATACGGGAACAGTTGATGCTTTATAACTTAAAATTAATGGAGGTAAAGTCCCTGGCGGTAAATTGCGTAGCATGGTTTGTGAGATTGCGGTGACCTGGCTTAGAGCCATATCAACATTCACACCAGGTTGAAAGAATAATTTAACCACACTGACACTAATCAGAGACTCTGATTCAATATGTTCAATATCATTCACTGTGGTGGTTACCGCGCGTTCAAACACACTCGTAATGCGGTTTCCCATTTCATCTGGGGGTAAGCCAGTATAATTCCATACAACACTCACAACAGGAATATTGATGTCAGGAAAAATATCTGTAGGAGTGCGCATAATTGCCAAAGGCCCGATAATAAGAAGCATTAGAGCCATTACAATAAATGTGTAAGGTCGCGAAAGTGCAATCCATACAATCCACATAAATATCCATATCGCAGTTTGAAAAGTAGACCATTATATCAATGAACTACATGAAACTTTAAGAATAAACCTGAGTTTTTCTTATTTTAATTTCTGAGGTAATTATTTGCATTTTTAATTGAGATCAAACTCTTGTCCACAACGAACAAAACCAGCAAAACCATGAGATTTTGCATCAGGCAAGTCCCCATCATTGTAATGATATAGCCAAAGCTTTGCTTTTATTTTGGGATCTAATGTATCTAACTGATTAAAATGGGTATGCACTCCACTGGGCACATCCAATGTTTCGCAATCATGAAAAATTAATGTTGCAGCACGATAATAAGGTTTAAAACGATCGAGGGTAAATTGTGTATCGGTGGTAATAAGAAAAGTTTTTCCCTTATAGCCAATATTCAAACCATAGCTTGGCATCAATTTTTTATTTGAATAAATATGTACTGTTTGCACTAAATCTAATGTTAAACCTTCCCAATTAAAAATTTCGCCATCATTGACTACGTGCACCACAAAATAATCACTTAACGTTGCTTCTCTATCATCAAGTGTTTTCAAACCGCCGCTTAAGCTATGCTCCCACAACGGATGCACCAGGCGTTCATGAGCTATTAACTGGGGAGCGCCATTCTGCGAAGCAAATTTACGTTGGAAAGCGAACCATTCGATACCTCCTATATGATCAGCATGCAAATGGCTAAGATAGACCGCATCTATCTCTTCGGGAACATAACCCGCTTTAGTTAATGAAAAACGAATGTCCGTGCCACAATCTATCAATAGCTTCTTGCCACTATCAGTTAGAAGTAACATATTTGATTGGAAATTTCCAAAATCCGTCCCTAAGCCACTACCCGCGCCTAAAAATAACAATTTCATTAATTAATCCCTGAACTTAGTTAAGGCTTATCCTAAAAAAATTCCTTAATAAAACAACCATCTTCTTCATTAAAGAATAGCATTTAAAATTGGTTATTAGAAATAGCTCAACGATTATAAATGAGCTATCCTTCAAAATAAGTTGGCAAAGAACGTGAGACAAACGTGCTAAAAAAGTTCCATCTTAAAAATACTCGCCTTTTAAAACTTTTTTTCTTTTTTCTCGCGATTACACTTACAAGCCTAATCGTTTGTTTATTTGCATTAAAACACATTGCGGTACAAGAAGTTATTGATAGCAATGAGCGTTATCAATTGTATGTGTTAGCCAATAAACTTCGTCAGAGCTCCGATGATTTAACTGAGTTATCTCGTCTTTATGTGATAACCGGCGAGAAAAAATACCGTAACTACTATAATGAAACTTTGGCTATACGTGAGGGCACCTCGCCTCGTCCTGTAAATTATGATGAATTGTATTGGGATTTGATTATTGGTAATAATCTTCCCCAATCCTATGGTCCAGCAAAATCGTTAGCAGCAATGATGTTAGAACATCATTTTACTCTCAAAGAGTTTTCCTTATTGACTGAAGCAGAAAATCAAAGCAATAAACTTGCAGAAACTGAAATTAAAGCGATGAATTTGATTGAAGGAAAATATCAAGATAAATTAGGAAATTATACTATTATCGAGAAGCCTAATCCCGAATTAGCCAGAAAAATGCTTTTTGATACTGATTATATGAAGGCAAAATTACAGGTGATGGAGCCCTTACAGGAATTTTTTACCCTCGTAAATGATCGAACATTCCTAACAAATGAAAAAATTGATACCAAAATGTCAAAGATTATCGCCTTAGCCCTCGCACTCTCATTTCTATCAACAATACTGATGCTCTTTTTTATAATTCATGCATTAAAAACATTATCCAGGGTCAATGAGGAAAATGATTTATTACTTTTGAATATCCTGCCTGAATCAATTGCCTCACGCTTGAAAATGGGAGAGGAAAGTATCGCTGATGAATTCCCCCAAGCCAGTGTGATGTTTGCGGATATTATTAATTTTACGCAGCTAACCGAACAATTGGGCGCAAAAAAAACCGTAAATGTTTTAAATCTATTGTTTGCTGAGCTCGATCAGCTCACTGAAAAATATTACGTAGAAAAAGTTAAAACCATTGGTGACAACTATATGGCTGTATCAGGTGTTCCCGAGCAAACAACACGACATGCAATCAATATTGCCAATTATGCTTTGGCCATCATAGACAAGCTGCTGTCTTTTAATCAAGATAATAAGATGCAACTCCAATTACGCATTGGTATTACTTATGGACCTGTAGTCGCAGGGATAATTGGTCATAAAAAATTTGTTTATGATGTATGGGGTAACGTGGTCAACTTAGCCAGCCGCTTAGAAGAAACCTCTCTCCCTAATAAAATCCATATTTCAGAAAAAATGGCTTTTATGCTGCAAGATGAATTTATTGTTGAACCACGTGGAACTGTAGAAATGAAAGGAATTGGTTCTATAAGAACCTATTTTCTTCTGGGCAAGAAAGAAAAATAAACTAAAATTATCTTATCGTAGCGTGTGCACACAGGCAGCTCATCCACCTTTATGACAGCGTGGACATATTCCATAAATATTTAAGGCATGATCAGTCATGTGAAAATTGGCACGTTCGGCTATTGTTTTTTGCCTCTGCTCGATGATTTCATCAACAAATTCCTCAACACAGCCACATTTGATGCAGACTAGATGATCATGATGAGCCCCCTGACTTAATTCAAATACTGAATGCCCCCCTTCAAAATTATGGCGATTAACTAATCCTGCAGCCTCAAATTGTGTTAACACGCGATAGACCGTGGCAAGCCCCACATCTTCTCCGGTCTCCAATAAAGCCTTATAAACACCTTCCGCGCTTAAATGATGATTAGGGGATTGCTCCAATATTTGCAATACTTTTAAACGTGGTAAAGTAATTTTTAATCCAGCATTCTTCAGCTGTTTACTTTCTTCCATCAATGCTCCCCTCGCCGTAATGAATTTGCCTTTCCAGGTTAGGTGTCTTTCAGTAAATGACGTGTTATTATGGCGAAATTTTTCACGATAGGCAAAAAAATGAGAATAATAATTTTTCTACTTGGAATTATACTTTCCTTAACCCTGACTCAATGCAAATCCTATGATCTGTCTCGACGAGTAGTCCAGCAGGGAAACTTATTACCAAAATCGAGGATTGACCGACTTAAAGTAGGAATGAGCAAGAATGATGTTGCCATCTTAATGGGTACCAGTCTATTAAGCCCTACATTTAATAATGACCGCTGGGACTATGGATACACATGGCGTAGAGGCCATGGCGCGATAACAATGTCCTCACTAAGCTTATATTTCCGCAATAATACTCTAATACGTATAGAGCATGACAAATTTAAACCAGGACCTGGATTCAATCACCCTGATATTAATCAGGAATAATTAAGACACCTCCGTCATCTCTATATATGTTATGACAAAAAAAACTAAATAACCGTAGGCTGGGCTGCTAAGCCCAGCATGTAACAATGCGCTGAAGTAGTTCTTTCTTAGAAAACCATAGATTAAGATACGTATCAATTGGGCTTCATAATGGAATTTTGGAGAGGACGAATGAACTCAGCAGATGCTGGGCTTAACAGTGTATAGACCGGGGACATCCCTGACATATGTTCGGGGACATAGT